>Ga0163216_100313_pt1 | contig 96045 bp, 60 predicted proteins | sample SynspAceP_FD_167610 | JGI IMG/M metagenome (GOLD analysis project Ga0163216, IMG submission 167610) | Saline lake microbial communities from Ace Lake in Antarctica - Synechococcus sp. Ace-P (Illumina Assembly) | ecosystem: Environmental > Aquatic > Non-marine Saline and Alkaline > Saline ... | reverse complement strand
CAATTGGATATTTTCAGAAATAAGCAGGAGGGTGATTTGGGAAAAAATGAAAAATCACCCTAAACAGCCAGAAATGCCTTTAATTTGACCTGCCAAAAATTTACTCGGATGATACTATATTTTTTTCTTAAAATAAGGTACTACCACGAATTTAATGGAAACGACACTTGATTATTTGATGGCAAGAATCTCTGGAGGATAGCATCCGGATGGCTGAGACTTGCGGGATTTTTGGTTTTGGGCTGCTTTGCACGCCGTTAAGAAAATGACTTAGCTCCCGAGGTACGAGGGAGATCCAGTCATTTTTAGGTGGGTAAGGCAGCACAAAATTCCGCTGTCTCCTCATCTCAAATCAATGAAAAAAGCCTCCAGCGGAAAGAAAAGACCGAGGCGCAGGGTTTTTTGGTTACTTTTTGGCCGCCAAAAAGTGACAAGGATAAACCTATAGAAAATGGATTGAAGTGCTCATAACGTTGAATCTTCGCCGTATTAATGAAACTTTAGTAAAATAGATATCCTACATTATTCTGTATAAGATAATTCTAAAGCCAAACTTGCTTCTTCATTAAATTCAGGGTAGAACCTTAAATAATTATTTTTTTAAATTTAAAATATTGTTTGTTATATACTTATGTATTCAAGCCTATCTGAAAAAATTCGGCGATTACTATGGGAATTATATCGGAAAGTGTTAAAAAATCATTAACAAAATGTTAAAATCACAACTTTTTAAAGTTAATATAGAGGTAATATTTTTTTAATACCACTCCATTTTAAGAGTATTACTTTTGACCAATATATAAAGTGTAAGGAGCTATGTACACTTCGCGTATCAATTGTTGAATTATTCTTAAATATCCAATACCAAAATTTTATGAATTCAAAACTACCAATATCAACTAGCATTTATGCATCCGCATTCATGGTTCTATGTACTGGTCTAAGTACTAGTACAGGCGCCTTATATGCTAAGGGTATTGAACTTAAGGGAGGGCTGGAGACGAGGAGCTCCACTGTCCTATTTATGCCCATAAAGCAATCAGTCTCAGGAAGAGTAACTGACGAATCAGGCTTGCCATTACCAGGCGCCACTGTCTTGGTGAAAGGGACTACACTAGGTACAGTAACTGATCTGGATGGAAAATTCACTCTTGAGGTAGGAGAAGCTGATATTCTTCAAATCTCCTATGTAGGTTATATGTCAAAGGCAGTAGCTATAAATGGACAATCAATATTCGAAGTTCAATTAGAACCTGATGCTACCCAATTGGAAGAACTTGTGGTGGTGGGCTATGGTACCCAAAAGCGATCTGATGTAACAGGAGCTATTGGTTCTGTTAAAAGTGAAGATTTCAACCGGGGAGTAATTACTAACCCAGTAGATCTTTTGCAAGGGAAAATTGCAGGTGTAAACATCACATCCACCAGTGGCGAACCTGGAGCAAATCAAAATGTGATTATCCGGGGAGTTGGGAGTTTACGTTCTGGCACACAGCCACTTTACGTTCTTGATGGCTTTTTATTGGACAATTCAGATACCGGGATCGCTTCCAACCCGCTCAACTTTCTAAATCCCAACGATATTGCAAGTATTGATGTATTAAAGGATGCCAGTGCTACGGCACTCTATGGTTCTCGAGCCTCGAACGGGGTAATCGTAATTACTACCAAAAAAGGAAAATCAGGAACCTCTCAAGTAAATTTTTCTGCTTCTACCGCTTGGTCATCCATTGCCAAGAAAATCGATGTTTTTGGGGCGGATGAGTTTCGAAACCAAGTAGTAGCCGTGGGCGGTGCCTTGGAAGATTTCGGGGGCAATACGAATTGGCAAGATGAGTTGACTCAGGTCGGAGTCTCTCAGGATTACAATCTATCTATGAGTGGAGCCAATACAGAACGATTTTCTTACTTCGCCTCTTTGGGTTATCAGGATCAGGAGGGCATTTTGAAAAACAGTAATTTGAAACGCTATTCCGGCAAATTGAATATGAATCAGAAGGCTTTTGGTGGTAGACTAATCGTGGATTACAACCTGACAGCTGCTTACACTGAAAACTTACGGCCAAATATCAATCCGATTATAAGTGATATGCTCAATTTGAATCCTACGATTCCGGCTTTTACAGATGGAAAGCCCACGCTACTTAACACCAATGCTCTAAATCCAATCAAGCGAAATGAGCTCTATAGTGACGATGCAGCCAATAACAGGATTTTAGGAACGATTTCTCCTTCTTTTGAAATTATTGATGGGCTTACTTATAAATTGAACCTTGGGGTAGATTACTCCAACACCAATAGGTACATACAGAATAAGCCCTTCACAGAAGTCATCAATGAGTCCAATACCGCAAATGGCACCTTGGATGAATTGATTACTGGAAATACCAATAGTTTAGTGGAAAACACGCTGACCTATAATTGGAATAATAGCAAGCACAATTTCACTGCCTTAGCAGGGCATTCCTATCAGACGTTTTTGGATGAATTCAGAAGGACATCTTCCACAGGTTTTGCTGCTAACAATATCGAGCCAAGATATCAGGATCAGAATAGCACCAGTGAATTCCCGACAACCATCAATTCATCTGCCGTCAGAGACGAGTTGCAATCCTTCTTTGGTAGGATAAATTACATCTATGCTGAGAAGTATCTGTTTACAGCTACGTTCCGGGCAGATGGCTCTTCCAAATTTGGAGAAAACAACAAGTATGGCTACTTCCCATCATTTGCCTTGGGTTGGAATGTGGCCAAAGAAGACTTTATGGCAAATTCAGTTTTCAATAATCTAAAAGTTCGTGCAAGCTGGGGACGAACAGGAAATCAGGAAATTCCATCCAAGATTACCAAGGCTAGTTACTCAGAGGATCGTTTGGCAACAGGAGGAGGAAGTCTCAACACCTACCCGATTGATACGGATGGCAATACCTTGGACAGTTATCCCTATGGAATTGTTTTTACCCGAGTGGCAAATCCGAATTTGCAATGGGAAATATCTACCCAAGTTGATTTTGGTGTTGATTTTGCGTTTTTGGATTACCGATTGACTGGTACATTGGATTATTTCAGCAAAGTGTCGTCCAATATCCTGCTGGAAGTAGTTCCTGCTGATCCTATTCAGCCCACCTCTACTTTCTGGGATAATATCGATGATATGAAAATCTACAATAAGGGGATCGAATTAGCTTTGAACTATTCCAGTCGGCCACGCCAGGACTTTTCATATGATTTTGGAGGGAATATAACTTTTATCCAAAACGAAGTAAGGGATTCACCATATTCTGTTTTGACTACCGGAGCAGCGTCAGGTGCTGGTCAAACTGGGGCTACAATCAATGGTTACTTCAACAATGAGCCAATCGGAGCATTTTATATGCTTCAATTTGACGGGATTGGTGAAAACGGCCTAAACAGATTTAGGGATATCAATGGAGACGGCGAGATATTGGATAACGACCGAGGTGCAGTTGGAAGTGCTATTCCAAATGTGATATACGGTTTCAATACAAATTTTAAGTTCAAAAATTTTAATTTGGGCTTGAATTTTAATGGTAGCGCGGGAAATAAAATCTACAATCACACGACCATGTCGCTATTCACCAAAGCTCAACTTTCACGGTCAAATAACACAACGGATTTTGCTGTCCAATACCCTAGCGAGTCCTTCAACAATTCCAATACGGTTTCCACCCGATTTCTGGAAAGCGGCTCATTCCTTAGGTTAAACAATGCCACCTTAGGCTACAATGTGAGCTCAAATAAAATTGGATTGGGTGATGCTTTTCAAAATATCCGCCTATCCATCACAGGTCAAAACTTATTTGTGATTAGTGATTATTCAGGGTTTGACCCTGAGGTCAATACCGGGTCAACTTCAGGTGGAATTTCAACCTTTGGAATCGATCGATTCACCTATCCACGAGCTCGGACATTCATGATCAATTTGAACCTAGTATTTTAATAATAAGCTAGCTAACTATTCAATTTTCCAAAAAATCTCAAGCAAATGAAAACTATAAATTTTAGTAAATTATTACCTATAACCGCCTTTTTACTCGCTTTTCTAAGTTGCACTACATTGGACGAAGATATTCTTGATGAGTCACTAACGGGTACTGGACAAGCGGAAATTGTGAGTGGATCAATAGCTCCAGTTTATGGTATGCTACGTCAAGTATGGCTTCATACTGTCAATTTTGGACTTCAGGAAGTAGCCTCTGATGAGGGAATCCTGCCTTATCGAGGTGGTACAGACTGGTTTGATGGCGGTAAGTTTATTGCTATACATCAGCATCTGATGACCCCGACAAACAGCCTCGTGGGAGATACTTGGACCTTCATTACCTTGGCTTTGTCCCGTGCAGTTTTAGCAGAGGAAAACATGCGTCTAGAGGTAAAAAATGGGAATAAAAGTGCCCAAAACCCACTCTATGAAATGGTAGCTATGAAGGCCTATCTGAACATGTTGGCCCTGGATAATTGGGGGATTGTTTTCAAAAAAGATGCTCCTGACCAGCTTTCACAAATTCTCAGAGGGCAAGAAGCTATTGATTATGTAGAATCAGAATTGCTATCCGTTGTAAATGGGATTAGTGGTACTATTGAGTCCGGCAGGATGAACAAAAATTCAGCAGAAGCATTATTGGCCCGTTTGTACTTGAATGCAGCTGTTTATCGAGATCCCTACGGTACACCGAATTTCCGAATGGAAGATATGGACAAGGTGATCAAGTACACGAGTAATCTGATCAACGGACCCTATTCCTTATCTCCCGAATATTTTGACTTGTTCAATGATACCAATGATACAAACCGTGAAATCATATTTTCACTCGATCAACGAGGAGTACTTCAGACCGAACATAGTAGATGGCAATATTGGTCGATTTCCGGTGATCAAGTTCCCAGACCTGAGCTTCCAAACACGCGTGGCACGGATGCAGTAGCTGCTACTCCTGATTTCATTCAAAGCTGGTATGATGCTTATGGTAGCGTGGATCCGGCAAAAGCAGATGCTCGCTTTTTTCAAGAGAATACAATGATTCCCGAAAATCTTAGAGATCTAACTGGTGTGAACCCCAACAACGATGCGGATCATTACTATTGTGTAGATGCCAAAAATTTTGAAATGGATAGAGGGCTTCTTCGAGGGGTTATTTGGGGTCCTAGAAAAGACGCAACCGGAAAAATCATTACTTGCGCGGATGGAAAGATTAGGATCTATCCGGTAATCAACAGACGAAGCAGTGGTGCGAACATCCGCTATGTGGATCATACCTTTCAAGTAGATTTCACAAATAGCGGAAGTCTTCACAATACAGGCCACAGATTCTCCAAATACCAGTTTAGCCGTACTGCTCCGAATTGCTGTTCCAACAGTAGTGTGGATATAGTTTTAATCCGATTGGGTGAAATTTATTTGATGCGTGCTGAGGCTAAGCTGAGAAAAGGTGATAATGGAGGAGCTCTTGCCGATGTCAATACGCTGAGAACTTCGAGAAACGCTCGTCCTGCACAGACTCCGGCGGCTCTCGGTGCCATTGATCTGGACATATTATTCCGTGAATCCGGTTTTGAACTGTATTGGGAAGGTCTCAGGAGAACCAATCAAATCAGATTCGGGAAATACGAAGACAGCTGGACGGAGAAGACCGATAGCGATGTGAACAAAAGGTTATTCCCTATCCCTCAAAGAGCCATAGATGGAGCATCAAATGAAATAGGTTTCTTGGTTCAAAATCAAGGTTATTAATTCCTTTTTACTTTCGAGTAATGTACAGCCGGTGAGATTTCTCATCGGCTTTTTTCATACACTTCCTACACTTGATTGATTCTCCTATCTGGATAAATCCAAGAGAACTTCAGGCCACATGTCTAATTTCGTTGAGGTCTAGAAAGGGCTTTTTGTAATTTAGAAATTAAAAAAGAAGAATATCTCCCTTCTTATCAATGGCAAAGCGAAAAGGCTATGATGCTCTTAATAGTATGGTACTACCACGAATTTAATGGAAACGACACTTGATTATTTGATGGCAAGAATCTCTGGAGGATAGCATCCGGATGGCTGAGACTTGCGGGATTTTCGGTTTTGGGCTGCTTTGCACGCCGTTAAGAAAATGACTTAGCTCCCGAGGTACGAGGGAGATCCAGTCATTTTTAGGTGGGCAAGGCAGCACAAAATTCCGCTGTCTCCTCATCTCAAATTAATGAAAAAAGCCTCCAGCGGAAAGAAAAGACCGAGGCGCAGGGTTTTTTGGTTACTTTTTGGCCGCCAAAAAGTGACAAGGATAAACCTATAGAAAATGGATTGAAGTGCTCAGAACGTTGAATCTTCGCCGTATTAATGAAACTTTAGTAAAATAGATATCCTATATTATTCTGTATAAGTTAATTTTAAAGCCAAACTTGCTTCTTCATTAAATTCAGGGTAGAACCAATAGTATCAGATTCAAGTCTAAAACAATGATTCGGGGTGATCAGGAAAAAATCAACCATCCTAATTAGATGAATATCGACCTTCAATTTTCGAATAGCCAATACATTTATTGACTGATCATCTTTAGAACTTCATCTAATTTGAAACGATTATTGAATCCAATGTTGTTAAATGAATGAATTATACTTTTGGAGAGAAACAATGGAAACGAAGAGTATCCACATTAAAAACATGGTCTGCCCGCGTTGTATCAGTGCGGTTGAGGGAATTTTGCATGAGCAGGGAATCGGCTATTCTGACGTTAAACTTGGTGAGGTAAATCTGACCAACTCTATTTCCGCAGCGCAAAAAGAAAAGCTAAGCGAAGTGCTCATGTCTCAAGGATTCGAACTTTTGGAAAATGAAAAATCAAGCCTGATAGCCCAGATCAAAGCTGCAGTAATCGCTCAGGTTCATCATTCAAAAGAACCCATGAAGGAGAATTTTTCCAGCTACCTGTCCAATCGCTTGCACCATGAATACACCGCGCTGAGCAAACTTTTTTCCTCCGTTGAGGGAATCACCATTGAAAAGTACATTACAGCTCAGAAAATCGAAAAAGCCAAAGAGCTTCTTTATTATGATGAAATGAGTTTGGCAGAAATAGCTTTTCATCTTGATTACAGTTCTTCCGCTTACCTCTCTTCTCAGTTTAAAAAAGAAACCGGAATGACCCCATCCGAATTTAAAAAACAAAGCGATCCAAAAAGGAGAAACCTAGATTCGTTTTGATTTTATGCCTTTGCAACACAAAAAGGATATTCCTATTCGAGAGAGCTTAGCCGAACATTCATAATCTTGTAAGCATCACTCAAAATTCCATAAGTCTTCCAGGTTTGAATTCCCGACCTTTACCCTATGGAAACTGAAACTCAGCAACTCACCAAACGGACTTTTCCAGTGACTGGCATGACCTGCGCGGCTTGTGCCTCCTCTGTAGAAACAATTCTTCACTATACAGATGGGGTGAAATCAGCGAATGTAAACTTTGCCACCAATACAGTTCAAGTACAGTTCACGGACGAAACAGATGCCGAAAAGCTAAATCAGGCCCTTACTGCTATTGGCTATGGTATAATCATCTCTGATGAAAACACAACCAAGGTCGTCGCCGAAGCTCAGGTTGAGGAATATCAGTTAATTAAGTCGCGCACGATCTGGTCAGGAATCTTGACTCTGCCTGTGGTGGTAATCGGGATGTTTTTTATGGATTGGGAATTGGGAAGATGGATTTCACTCGTATTGACCATTCCAGTTTTATTCTACTTCGGGCAACCCTTTTTTATTGGAGCATGGAAGCAGGCTAAATATCGGAAAGCAAATATGGATACGCTGGTGGCGTTAAGTACTGGAATCGCATTTCTCTTCAGCTTAGCAAACACACTATTTCCTGAATTTTGGCTTTCTAGAGGTGTTCCTCCTCATGTGTATTACGAAGCTGCCACGGTGATTATCACATTTATCACCTTGGGGAAACTTCTGGAAGCACGTGCCAAATCCAATACTACTTCTGCCCTCAAAAAATTAATGGGTTTGCAACCTAAAACTCTGAAGGCTAAAATTGATGGAGTTGAGCAAGAAATTGCGATCGAAGAAGTTCAAAGAGGAATTGAAATCATCGTTCGGCCCGGAGAAAAGATTCCTGTGGACGGGAAAATAATCTCAGGAAACTCCTTCATCGATGAAAGCATGATTTCGGGCGAGCCGATACCTGTAGAAAAGAAAAAGGATGATCCCGTTTTTGCCGGAACAGTAAATCAAAAAGGGAGCTTCAATTTTATTGCGGAGAAAGTTGGAAGTGAAACGCTCCTTTCTCAGATCATTCAGCGTGTGCAAGAAGCACAAGGAAGCAAAGCTCCGGTGCAAAAGCTTGTGGATAAAATCGCCGGAATCTTCGTTCCAGTCGTGATCTCTATCTCGATTGTGACTTTTGCCCTGTGGATGCTGGTCGGTGGGGATGATGCATTTACGCATGCTTTGATGAATTCTATAGCGGTGCTTGTCATTGCTTGTCCCTGTGCTTTGGGATTGGCTACACCTACTGCAATCATGGTCGGCGTTGGGAAAGGTGCCGAAAACAACATTCTCATCAAAGATGCCGAGAGCTTAGAATTAGCTCACAAAGTCAACGTGGTGATTTTGGATAAAACGGGGACTATTACCTCCGGGAAAACATCGGTAACCAACTGGAAATGGGTTAGCGAACAAGCGGAGCAAGATTTCTCCCCTATCCTACTTGCATTAGAGTCTGTATCAGAACACCCACTTGCAGAGGCCGTAACCAAAGCCTTGAAAGAGAAAAATATCGAAGCAGTTCAGATTCAAGATTTTCAGAGTATCACCGGAAAAGGTGTTGGAGCCGAATCCGAATCCGGCCAGCAGTACTTTGTGGGGAACCAACGTTTGCTTTCAGATAAATCAATTGAACTAGATTCAGAATTTCTTGAAAGTGCTGAAAAATGGCAGAATGAAGCTAAAACAGTGGTTTTCTTTGCGAATGAATCTAAATTATTAGCAGTGATCGCCATTGCAGATCAGGTTAAACCTAGCTCCAAAAAAGCAATTGCCGACTTGAAGAAAGAAGGAATTGCCGTTTATATGCTGACAGGTGATAATTCCCAAACCGCCAAAGCTGTTGCCGAACAAGTGGGTTTGACTGATTACAGAGCCGAAGTCATGCCTTCAGATAAATCCGAGTTTGTCAAGCAACTTCAGGCCAAAGGCAAGATCGTGGCAATGGTCGGTGATGGCATCAATGATTCGGAAGCATTGGCACAAGCCGATGTTAGCATAGCCATGGGTCATGGTTCGGATATCGCCATGGATGTGGCCAAAATGACCATCATTTCTTCTGACTTAGCTGTCATTCCTAAAGCTTTTCACCTTTCCAAATTGACTGTCAATGGCATCCGACAAAATCTTTTTTGGGCTTTTATCTACAATCTAATCGGAATTCCGATTGCTGCAGGCGTACTTTATCCCATTAATGGATTTCTACTCGACCCGATGATTGCAGGAGCAGCCATGGCCTTCAGTTCGGTTTCGGTAGTGTTGAATAGCCTACGGTTAAAAGGAAATGTATTATAAAATTGAAATGATGATTTACGAAATACGATTTACGAGATCCTTTGGAACTTCAATCCTAGAATATCATTTAATCCTTTTGTACCTCTGAAAAGAAAGAGACTTTTAATTGCACGCAATCTTGTCTCTTGAATCTAACTTCTAAAATCTATAAAATGAAAACTCAAAAATTCAAAACCAATATCGCCTGTGGCAATTGCCTTGCAAAGGTCACTCCCATCCTCAATGCCGAGCCCAGAATCAAGTCTTGGGAGGTTGATTTGACCAGTGAGGATCGAATCCTTACCGTTGAATCTGAAGATATGAGCGCAGAAGATGTCTTTAAAACAGTAATTAAAGCTGGCTTTGTCGCCAAACCTGAATAATTTTAGGAAACCAGTAGCTATGCGATCAATCTATCCAATTCTCTTCACGCTTTGTCTCTTGTTTTCAGGTGAGATACTAGCACAACAAGTGCCGCTATTAAAGGTGGTGCAATCAGAGATCAAAGGAATAAATATCTACGGCAAACCAGTAGACCAGCAAACCCGCTGTCAGCATTGGCATTCAGATTTGGATATCATTGCCATCAAATTTCACTGTTGCGATAAATACTACCCATGCTTTTCTTGCCATGAGGAGACGGCGGATCATTCCCCAACCGTTTGGCCAAAAGCTGAATTTGATGCGAAAGCTATCCTGTGTGGAGTATGTGGCACTGAGCTAAGTATCACAGATTATCAAAACTCAAACAACACTTGCCCTACTTGTAAATCAGCTTTCAACCCGGGCTGCAGCAAGCATTACCACTTGTATTTCGAGACTGACCCAAGTAAAAAGTAATTTTAAAAACCTATTTAACCATTCCTTCAAAAACAGATATCAAGGTTAATTTTTTTGACAAACCAATCTAGTTTGAAGCCTACAAATTATAATTGACCCTTCTGAAAAATGTATGTTTTTTCAGCTAGCTTTGGACCCAGATAGCTCATATGAAGGTCGGGAGAATTTTATTCTTATATTTTAATCTAATTGCTTTGGTAAGCTTTTGGACGGGCAATTCATCTGCCAATTTGGACTCGACAATCAGATCCGAAAATGAAGTCCTCCTATCCGATCACGCTGTCACACAAAGCTCAACTTTGGAGATTGGTGATGCGTTCTCCAATAGAATCTCACCCGAAAGACCAGTAATCCGGGTAGTTCACTATTTTTTCAAATCTCAATCTGAATCAGGAAACCTTTCCAGTTTATCGGCATTTTGTCAAATTATCGAACAGAATTACAGAAAAACTGCGTTCATTATTAACGCAAACTTGCCTGCTTTTTTAATCATTTTCCCCCACCATTATTTTACTTAGTTAAAAGTGCTCAAACACCCTGTTCTAACCAGAATAGGCTAAAAATCAAAGTCCCTCCTTCCATTTCTGCAGAAAGATGATTTGCAACTAGCAATGATTCGTTCGTGGAATGATTAAAGATGAGGATTTAGCCAAAGTGGAATAATTGTCAATGTGTGATTTCAGGAATACCTCAAGATTATTTCTCAAAATCATAGACAATATCCTGCTACATGCATGGCAATAAAACAGAAAGTCAGAGTTAAACTTCTCCGCTCTAATCGTCTGATTATAATCTCACAAGAACCTGAATTGACTGACAAGTTTCAAGGGTTAATGACCAATTGAGATCAACCTTAATACTCCGTTCAATCAATCCCAACTAGCGTTAAATCCAACATACCAATGTTTGAATTCATACAGTCAATTCTAGCGTATTTGAGCCCTGAATTGATAATCAATAAGGGTGGGCTCATCCTTTTACTTGCTATAATCTTTACAGAAAATGGCCTATTCTTCGGTTTCTTTTTGCCTGGAGATTCGCTTTTGTTTTTGGCTGGAATGCTCTGTGGGTTACCAGTTCTCGATGTTACCATTCATTTGTTGATAATTGGCATAGCACTAGCGGCATTCTTAGGATATATCGTATCGTACTTTATAGGATTAAAGTTGGGCAAGTGGTTACTTTCCCGGCCCGACACACTTTTCTTCAAAGCAAGCTATCTCAATATGGCTGCATCATATTTTGAAAAGAGACACCAGGGAGCAATCATTGTCGGTAGGTTTATTCCGGTGATCCGGACGTTCCTTCCGCTTTGCCTCGGACTGATCAAATCGGATTTTAAGATTTTTATGATTTATAACTTCATTGGATCATTAATCTGGACGTCAAGCTTGGTCCTAGCTGGGTATTTCCTGAAACTTATCTTTCCAGATCTTATTCATTACCTAGAATGGATCATTGTGTCGATGATGGCGATTACCGCCATTCCGTTACTAAGACAATATTATAAAATCAAAAAACATCACAGTTCTTAGCCCCCTTCCACTACTCCTTAGACACCCAAAATTTTGATCAGTATCGTTCGCAAACCCAGTGGATTTGGTTCCCAGCAGATTCTTATTGGAATAAAATAATAAGCCATAGGTCAACCGGACTTGACTTCCAGAAAATGTCCTAATCCACACCTCAGGCTTGTATTTATCATATATAGTCCTAAAATTTAAAGAATAGAATGTTCCCTATTACCCAGTTTTTCTCTTCATTTCAACAATTAAAACAACCCACTTTAATATGAGTGTTTGGATAATTTTCATAGCCTGTATTTTGCTTTTTCTTTCGCTGGATCTGGGGGTATTTAACAAAAAAGCCCACGTCATACAGACCAAAGAGGCCGCAATCTGGACCGGAGTCTGGGTTTTCATTGCTTTAATGTTTTCAGGGGTCATTTGGTGGCTTTTTTCCAAGGGTCTCATGCCCAATCCTACTGGATTAAAACCTGAAGATGCTGTTCTTAAATATATTACGGGGTACCTAATTGAATTTTCCCTGAGCATAGATAATGTTTTTGTTATTGCGGTTATTTTCAGAGCTTTTAGTATTCCGGATATTTATCAGCACCGGGTACTATTTTGGGGTATCCTTGGAGCAATCGTATTTAGAGCCATCATGATAGTTTTTGGGGTGGCACTTATCAACCAATTTGACTGGATCGTCTATTTATTTGGGGCCTTTCTGATTTACACCGCATATAAAATGCTTAAATCAGATGCTTCTGAATTCAATCCAAAAGATTCATTTCTTTTCAAGAAATTGAGAAAAATACTTCCATTCACAGCATTTATGAACGGGGATCATTTCTTTATCAGAAAAAGAGGAATCCGCGTGGCCACCCCGCTTTTCATGGCTTTGATTATTATAGAGCTCACTGACATCCTTTTTGCCTTAGACAGTATTCCAGCCATTTTGGCTATTACAGCAGACCCATTTATTGTTTTCAGTTCTAATATCCTTGCTATTATGGGATTGAGATCCATGTACTTCCTGATCTCCCGCATGCTCGACAAATTCCGCTACATCAATTATAGTCTAGTGGCTATTTTGGCATTTGTAGGGTTAAAAATGATATTTTCCCATCAGATAGAAACTCCCGAATGGCTCTCTTTAGTGGTGATAACGTTTGCGCTTACAGGAGGTATTTTGGCATCATTGCTAATTCCGGTTAAGGTGGGTGAATGTGATTAAAAATAGAATAAGATTGGTCATTCAGATGATCCATTATACTGAATGGATGGTACCTGTTTTTCCCTAGTTGCCTCTTATACAGAATTATTCGGCATTGTTGTCAGTGTTTCTTATTCCTTTGCCCTAAATTTAATCCAGGTCTAAGTCCGAAAATTAATACCTATGCACCCTTAAACAGCTAGTGGAGAACCAAGACTTTCCAAGATCTGGCCGCATTAAATGTTAGGACTTAATATCCTTGTCTAAGATCAAAATCAAGTCTGTTATCCTTCCATTAGGTTTAACATGCCGATTGCATACGCCAGTAAAATACTTACTACCAACCCTATATTGACTTTATACAGATCTCTGAAAATTTGCTTTCTGGAACTTCCGATTTCATGCTTGTTGAGCCGGTAACTAATCGCAATTTCACGGCCAGCCAATATTCCTATAAACACCCAAGTGGTACTCATGGGGATATTGCTTAGCTGGGTAAAGAGAAACAATACGATGGCATAAGTAAGGTCTATAAAAGTGGCTGAACGGATATGCTGGGTGTTGGCTTTGGAGTGGACAATTTCCTGGATTTTCCCGCCTCGGGATTTAAAAAGGTGAGCCATTAAGACCAAAATGATGAATAAAGATGCCATCAGCTCAGTGAATGTCAATTGCCTCGGCAAATACACATAAAGATTGGCAAAATCCTGAATTAGCCATTGCGACCATAAGAGACCAGTGGACAACCATTGGGCAACTAGCCAGCCCTTTTTGGCTTTTTCTTTTTCTGATCTGGAAATACTTTCCTCTGATTCAAACCTTTTTGCTATCAAGATGTAAATCCCAAATGCAAAAACAAAAGCCACTGCGTACCCTAAAATAGACTTTAGTATCATTTTTTCAATGATTGTCTGAGATGAAAAGACACTTAAAATCATGAATGTGGTACTTACCGGGAGTCCAAACCTGGTCAAAATAATCAGAACCAAAGGAGGAATTATATACCAAAAGGCCATCGTTTCCGGCAAGGGGATCAGGTCCAATCTACCATAGGATGCATCTCCCTGATTAATGATCCAACCATATACAATCACTACAGTCAATATGGATGCAGCATAGAGCCAAAGTATCCACCACTTCTTTTTATGGTTGGAGGTGAGAAAAGTCCCTAAAGTCTGAATGACATCATTTCCGATCACAGAATAAGTCGCCAAAATAAAGGCAATCAAGGGTATAATTTGTTGCAATTGCATTGCTTACTTTATAAGAGAAAGGGAGTTTTTTACTCTTATTTCACGCAAGATTAGGTATAATTTTGACAAGAAAATAGCATGTAGCCAAATGGGATTCGTCTGCATAAAGTGACGGTATTCTCACTAGCTATTAATTGAATTTCAACAATATTTCATTTCATGAAGCCAGACTTTTTGCCAACTGGTTCGCTGTTATTTTCTTAGCTTCCAAGACTCAGGAATTTTTTTGTGGGGCGCTGTTTTTTTGAAAAAACTCTAGTTCGCTCTAATTTTCGGTTAGACTGAATTCATTGAAGCTGCTTCCCCTGGGTTAACGTAGTTTCGTTTTCTTTCTACTCCCAGTTGGTCATTCCATTCATCAATGAGGAGTGTTGGGGAAGGATCATGAACAAAAATTGGTACAACCACGAATTTAATGGAATCGTCAACTTGTCATTTGATGATAAGTATTTCATGAGGATAGTATCCGGATGATTGAGCCTTTCGGAATTTTCGGTTTTGGGCTGCTTTGCACGCCGTTAAGAAATGACTTAGCTCCCGAGGTAAGAGAGGACAAGTCGTAAAGAAAATGCCCTTAGGCATTTTAAGACTTGGGCCAGGTTTTGGGGGGAATCATTTTTTAGTATTCAAGGCAGGGCAAAATTCCGCTGTCTTCTTCTCTCAAATCAATTATAAAGCTTCCAGCGGAAAGAAAATGCCGAGACTCAGGGCTTTTTGCCTGCCCGCCCGTGTGTGGGGTAACTTTTTGGCCGTCAAAAAGTGACAAGGATAAACCTTTAGAAAATCTGTAAATGTGGGCAAGAGGTTGAATTTTCATAAGTGGAATGAATCATTATTAAAATAGCTATTCCATTATACTTTTCATTAGGATAGTCTAACCCCAAACTTTCCACTTCATTAAATTCAGGGTAGAACCAGAATAAAGATCTCATTCAATCCGCAATAGATCAAGAAATTGAGTGGCAGGAATTACCTGACAGCAAAATGAGTAGGATTAAAATCGAATTGAAATGTCTAGACTTTTCTAACGATAATGAGTGGGAAACAAGGAATGCATATTTTGCAAAAATGCTTCCAAAATTTCAAAAGGCTTTTGATCCGTTTGTAATGGACTTGAAATAAATCATGACCCGCATGTTAGCTATACCCCATATTTTTCTTGGTAGAATACTTTTACTTTCCAATAGCCCAATTCTTCTACATTGGGAGAATAAGCAATTTTCCGATCAGCAATAAAAAATTTAATAACCTATAGCTCGGTGAGACGATTACTGCTTCACCGAGCTATGGCGGATCAATCCGAAAGTAGTTTAATTATTTGCACATTAAGAGACCAATAAAACAGCGTTCTGGCATATTAAAACTCACGCATCCGAAAGCACACGCTACCATAATTTATTCAAAATTTTTATTAAAATTGTATCCAAGTAGATACAGTCTCATATTCTTCATCGAGAAAACAAACGAATTTGATAAGTGGCTGAAAAAGCTAAAGGACTTTAAGGCAAAAGCTAAAATCCTTTTCAGAATTCAAAAGCTTGAAACTGACGAACATTTTGGCGATTGTAAAACAGTTGGCGAAGGAATTCGTGAATTGCGAATAAATTTTGCGAAAGGTTACCGAGTTTACTTCAAAGAAAAAGATGGAGTTATAATCGTTTTACTGATTGACGGAGACAAATCCACTCAAGAAAAAGACATTGCGAAAGCTAAGGAAATTTGGAAAAAATTAAATAACTGAAAAAATGGAAACTTCAAGATTTGAAATAGCGGATTACTTGGATAACAAAGAGATGATTGCGGAATACCTTAATACTGTTTTAGAAGAAGGAAATAATGCAGATGTGATTAATGCAATTGGACATATTGCAAAAGCTATCGGGATGACAAAAATCGCGGAAGAAACTGGTTTGAGCAGACCGAGTTTGTACAAAGCATTATCAAATGGTGCAAAACCTCAATTTGGGACGATTATGAAAGTCTTGAAAGCAATTGGAGGACAAATCCAAGTGAATCCAACATCAACCTGAGAGAACACTTCTCACTACAATATACTCAAACTACACCTAGATATATAATTAAAGAAGGTTAGGCTATATCAGCCTGACTCGTAAGAATCAGGCTGAGAAGGATTAATCCCCCGATAGTAGGTGAGACGGCTCCCGCCCCACTTAGCCATAGCGGATCAATCAGAATGTAATTTTATAATTCAAAAACTACTAGCCAAATACAGTGAAGTTGCGCACATAATCCACGACTGATTCACAACCCTACCCTACCAACACTCCATTTTCAACAGTCGTGTCTTCAAGCAATCTTACTTTTTCCAGTTCCTTTGAAAAATTAACGCCTTGCATTTTTAGACTTTGGATGCGATAGAGGTATGCAGCGCCTTCCATTATTTGTAGGGCAACATCCGCCACTTTTCTATTTTCGTAGTGCTCCAAATAAGTGCCTTTCACCCAATCATTGAATGCGCCCATGGCTGGTCCACACCAAATTTGAAAATCCAGGACTCGATCTGGAGTTCCTGCATTTGCCCAGTTGGAGGATAAGCCAAGGTACCATCTGAAAATCAAGGCCATCTTCCGGCGCGGATTGTCTTTGGCGCGTTCGATTTGCTCGGGATCCCGCTGTTGGAAAAATTCAATACAGGATTGCCAAATTTCCTCCAATGGTTTTCTGAATACTTTTTCCTCTAGCGCTTGGCGTTCCGCTGCTGGGATTTCATCAATGGATTCATACGTTTTGTAGTACTGATATAATTTCTTGGCTCTTGGGCCGAATAGTGTTCCCCGCTTCAATACTTGCAGCTCGACACCCATCTCAAACATGTCGGATGCAGGAGCGCCCATCACATCCGTGGACTCGACCACTTGCAGCAACTTCCTGACATGCTCGGAGGTGCCTGCCTCAACACAAGCCTGATTCACACTTCCAGTTACCACATAAGCGGCGCCCATCATAAAGGCCGCCAATGCGGAGGCAGGTGTGGAGATTCCCCCTGCTGCACCGACTCGAATGGGATTTGCGAAAGTAGTTGCCTCTTGCATCTCATCTCTCAATTGAATAATAATTGGCAGTATGGCAACTAACGGTCGATTATCGGTATGCCCACCCGAATCTGCTTCGACCGTAATATCATCCGCCATCGAAACCTGTTTTGCCAACTCAGCTTGTAGCGGGGTGATTTTCCCTTTGCTCAATAAGGATTGCACAAATGCCTCAGGTGGCGCTTGCATAAATGGAATCGCTATTTCCTTTCTGGAGATTTTAGCAATGACCTTGTTTCCAATTACGATGTTGTTTTCTGCATCCCGGCTTAGGCCTGCCACTCGATAGTAAACAATGTTTTCTGTCAAGGCCAAGAATGCAGATGCTTCCACCACCTTCACGCCTTTGTCCAAAAATAATTGTACCGCCGCCGCTTCCAAAGCTTGTTCGGATGGGGAATGAATCAAATTGACGGCATAGGTTTGGTGCGGCAAATTCGCTTGAATGGTGTTGAGCGATTCGATTATAGTTGCAGGAACCTGTCCTGCTGCTCCATAAGAGGCTAATAAATTTGCTTTCCCAATCGCAATGACTAAGGCTGCAGAGGCGATGCCGTTCGCCATCGCGCCTGTTTTGTAGGCATACTTCAGCTTATAATCTGAGCGAAAAGTCGGGTCTCCCAATTGACCGGCGGTCATCGGACTCACCATCGCCAATACTTGCAATCCCCTTCCTTCCGACACCAAGGTTCCGGTATTGCCCACGCCTATGCGGCCGTTGAAATCCTTCATGACGTAGCAGGGCTTGTCCGTCTGCGCTAATTTCGCTCTTATGCCCTCGACATCGAAGACAATGTCTCGGGGTGAACCTTGCCAGAATAATTGCTGTGGTGTTCCGCTGAAATTCATAAGCATGCTTCTTAATTGTACGTTTCAACTATTTCTAAACTCTCCTCAATTCCCAATGCGATATCGGTGACTTGATAGATTCTCATTTTATCATTCCATAAAAATGCATCGCCAACAATGACCACTTGTGCGCCTCGTTTTTCGATTGTTTTAATGTGTACTTCTAAATGCATTTCTTTTACAGCAAGCAGGATTTGACCGCGATACTTCCAGACTGTTTTATGGTTGGGAACTTGAGCGAATTTTGGGGATTTGAACGCCGCTCCTAGATCTTGTTGCAAGGCAAATACCTGCATCGCTTGTAAGATCGATTCCACTCCAAGTGAGCCAGGCATCACCGGATCCTGGTAGAAATGACAGGTGAAAAACCAGTCATAGGTTTTGACAAATTTGGTTGCATGAATATATCCCTTCCCAAATTGGCCCTTGTCTTTTGCGATGATCAATTCATGCAGCAGATTCAATTGATCGCCTGCCAAGCGGTAATGTGGTTTCGCTTCCGGTGCTTTGTACAACTTCATTCTTCCGTAAAGCGAGTCCAACTTGATTCTCATGTAATCAGTCGCTTGCAATTGCTCGGTGACATACCAGGCGGGAATTTCCCCTCCTTTATCCAAGCCACCCTGAGCTGCCAATGCCTTCGCTGTAAAAAATCCAAAAGAGGAATTTCCTTTATAAAAAAGGTGTCCATCAATGGATAGTTCAAAGGTATAGCGCTGCAAAATCGTCTCACCGTATGCAACAGAGGAAACCAGTACGGACTTGTTGGTGATGGTCTTTCCTCTAAAATCTGTTCCCGTCGGAAGCGCGAATGTTTCCCCGTCTCCATCCAAATTCCGGAGATATAGATCCATTTCTGGAAATTGTAAGGTGCTACCCATGTAGGCGCCTAGCAATCCACAAGGCTGCAAGGCAATCTCCATCAACATGGAATAAGGCATTGTCACGTTGTAGTTTTGCAAGTAATACCAGGCATCTTCGGGCACATCGTATTCTGCAATGATCGGAACATCTTTGGAGAAATCTCCTTTGGTGCCATCCACGCTCAAAATTCTGGAAATCAATTGTAAATCAGAATTGGGCTGTCGAGACATTTTACGACCCTTATAGATTTCAAAGTCAGGGCCGAAGCATTCGGTCATATCTCCCAATGCGAAAGTGGTGATGTCCTTTTCATTCATCAAGGCACCCTCAGAGCGCTGCGCAATTTTCACGCCTTCAGTCGGATCTAGGTACTTTGGATTTGACTTTTCACGCAACGCTAAACCGAGGTTTTCGAAGTGAACCGTGATGATACCGTCTGAAATAATCTCTAAATCACCGATCACATAGGGATCAGGAAACAGACCGATTTCTTTGATTTCTAGTTTGTAGATAAGCTTGGTATCCGTAGTCGGAGTCACTTGTTTGCGACAGCGTACGCGCTGGCCCAAACCAAAAATAGGTTGAAAACGAGCGTCTTTGGTCATCCGTTGCAAGCCTAACATCAACATGAAAAAGCGTAGCAAATTTCCGCCGCCTTCTGCTTGCAGCGATCCTGCCAATACTTCGTCATCTCTGAAGTGACAGGGGAAATACCAGTCATCAGGGTGCAAATCTTTTTCAGCCACAATGGAGCCCAAGCCATAAGCGCCTCCGGTCAGATCGACTGAAGTAATACGATCGAGCATGAGGATTTTTTCCGGTGGAATGCGCAGCGATGGATTACGACCATTTGCAAAATAAGAGATATCCTCAAAGCATTTTTCAGCATTTCCATCGATTAGATGTTGCAAATCTTGCTTTGAAAATGAGGTCTTTTGCGTGTTTAGTAAAGGAGTGAAGTATTTTCGTTCCGCATTTTTCCGGGCTTCAATTTCGCTTTTGGCATAAACAACTCCGGCACCGTCTAGCAATTGGGCATCCGCAAAAAATCCTGCACATCCGCCATCCATTTTCAATACTACACGATCTTCGACGTAGCATAAATAACTGAAGAAAAATATCAAATTTTCTCCGTTGCGGACAAACGAATCGATCGATATATCATACCGCAAGGTTTGTCCTTCATAAGGGAGATCGTCCATAAAGGTCAGCGTGCAATCCAACAACCGATAGACCAGATTGCCTTTATTTTGCAAATCAATTCCTAAATAAGAAATGAGGAGCAAATCACATTGACCGGACTCCACACAGACGGCAGAAGGAATCTGCTGATCAGTGGTGTACCAGGCATTGTATGGGATATCATATTCGGTGGTCATGGTCGAGGGTTGGTATACCCCAAGTTTTGCATTCATCTTGGTCACTCGACTGACGAGCAAATAGGGATACATCGGCAACATCACGCGACGTCGATAGGTATCGATAATGGCGTATTCCGGGCCAAAGACATTGGCAATTTTCCCGGTCGAAAATTCTTCTAAATCTTGTTGAGAAAAGATAATTTCCTTGCCTTCAAACTGTTCGCCAGCTTCAAAATTCTGGAGACGCAATCCGTTCTCTCCTAGCACATTTTTAGAAATTGCGATAGTTTCTTCGTTTTTTAAAGTAGATGTATCCATAGTTGCAATTCTTCTTTCGACTTTGCTAAAATTTGTGGTGAGTGATTGGTTATCATGAGTTCCGGGCTTTATAAAATCGTCTGATGAATTAACCTCATCAGATTCATGACCAGCCAAGACCAATGCCTTTTTGGTTGTCCGCTTTTTCTTTGCGGTATTTCTTACGTTGCTGAAATGCGCTACTGCATTTTCATCTTCAAACAATTCATACAGTGGCGTGCCTCCGGGAATTATTTTCTTCATGAATTGGCGTTGCGCTGCAGCTTCCTCCGCCTTTGGAAATAGTATTGACAGATCTAACTGTACCCCGTGACTGATCAACTGTGCCAATAAATTGACCAAATTACTACTATCTGATTTCCCTTTTTGATCCATCGCTACCGCATGATGTGCTTTGCCTTTCAGGTTGCTTTGAATCCAATTGGTACAGGTAGCATTGGCTCCGACTTCAATAAAAATACGCGCACCGGCATCATAAACCGTTTGGATGGTTTTTGGAAAATTGACTTGTTGCGCGCAAACAGCGACTGAGTTTTCAGCGATTTCCTGACTGTTTACATTGATCTTCGCTTGGGTGATACTTGAATAAAAATCAGTCTGAGGACGATCAGCGATCTCAAAGTGGTGCATGGCCCGTAGCCCTTCTTTTTCCCGATTACAAAAATCATGATGGATTATATTTTGAAACGGAATCGGAATAGCATGACAGTCGAGTTCAGCAGCGATTTGCAAACAGGTTTCCTTATCCCCTGAAATAATCACTTCCTGATCGGTATTGATGAAAGTCAAAAACACCTTTTCTTTCCCTGCTATCAATGCTGCCACTTTCTGCTGCGGTGCTAGCAACACTATACTTATCCATTTCGCTTTGGCAGTTTCACTACTCACGCCCCAGTGCTCTGCGAGTAATTCCAGGTCGCCTGCAAATCGATTTTTAAAAATTGGGGACTTCCGAAACTTTTGAGCTCCACGAGGATGCCAGACCCCCAAAGCATACCACATGCTACTACATTCCCCCATGCTATAACCGAAGGCAATTTCTGGCGTCAATTTGAACTGGTCTCGTAAAATCTCTGTGAAAATGGCTGAGTAAAAAACACCCGCCGACATCATCGCAATTGAATTGGTGTAAATATCAGGCTTGGCCTCGTCTGCGCTTTTTAGTTTTGGATAGAGGTAATGGCTATTGACAAACTCATCAAGGTTTCCTACCCGATTTTCATATTGAGTTAATAATTCAGGGAAAAGCTGAAAGATATCTTTTCCCAAAGCTGTGTAAGCAGTGGCTGAACCTGGATATACAAAAGCCACTTTCCCTTCGTGTCCTAATGGGCTTGTTGTAAAGTAGCTTCCCATTGGTGTTTTCAGCGCTTGATTTTTTTGGAAGGACAGCGCCAACTGATTTTGAAAAAATTGAATTTCTTTGCCTAATGCGCCCTTACTTTTCGCAATCAGTACGATGGAATACTGGAGTTTTTGAGTAGAAAAGTTGCTGTGCAGCTGCTGGGCTAGTGAACTCAGCTCCTGATCAGATTTCAGGTTTGATTTTAACACCTCTAGCTCCGCTAATAATGCTTCGCTATCCTTGCCCGCCAGAATAAATATGGTAGGCGTTTGATTTCGTAGAAATGTATGCGTGTCGATTTTCTTGGAATCCGAATTGGTTAATTGAAGTTGCATGCCAGCTACGCCATTCACAGCGGCCGTCCTTTTGGTCGCTCCATCAGACAAAATCCAAGGTCTGGATTCGGTAGGAAAATAATAAGAGGTCTTTTGAAAATCAGCATTTTGGGGAGCAGTCCAATTCGGTATTCCGGGGATAAACCGATGATGGATGCATAATGCTGTTTTTATCAAACCGGCCATTCCTGAGGCAGCAAACGTATTCCCGATGTTGGCTTTGACCGAGCCTAATGCGATGGGACTGTTGGACGTATTTTGAAATAACTGCTCCTGCTCGGATCGATCTTGAGCGGAAATTCCTGTGGCAGCTAATTCCAGGTAATCGAATGATTTTTGAGCATTGGCCACTCCGATTTCGTCGATTACGGCATAGGCATTTTCTTGCGCTCCAACCGTATATTTCTTTAAAACGATCGCTCCGGCACCTTCCCCGATCATCCAGCCTTCATTATCCGCATTAAAGGAAAAAGATGGTTTTGGATTGGTATTCGATGTATGCTCCTTTTGTCTCAACAATACATTTTCAAGACCACCGGAGAAATCGACGGCACCTATCACTACGGCATCCACCTCACCCAATGACAGCATGTTCTGAGCAATCTCCAGTGCTTTGAACACGGAGTTTTCACCACAAGAAACGGTAAATGCAGCTCCTGAAAAATCCCATAGCGAACTGATCCTGCTCGCCATTAGATTGCCGATAAAACTGGTGAATTCACTTGGCGCAGGCTTACCTTCTCGGTGATAAATACCTTTCTTGGTCAATTGAATGAGTTCTGCTAATTCTTCTTTGATTAACTCAAGACCAGCATTTTCCAAGGCCTCTTTTACCTGCCATTCTACATCCCATCGGGCCAGACATTGATGAATCGCTAATTCTGTATCCATAGCCACCAATACGGCTACATTTTGATGCTCTTTTAAGCCTGCATCTTTGATGGCATTGTCCGCCACTTTCAGCAGTAAAGCTTGCTGAGGATGCAAACGCTCGGCTTCTTTCGGCTGGATTTTATAGCGTAACAAATCAATTTCGAACTCCTCGATGTAAGCGCCCTTCGGTGGAGTTCCATTTTCAAAACCATACTTTTTTAGTACGGATGTGTTGGATTCCATCCCTTTCCATCGATTTTTTGGAAGTGGGCAAAAAAGTTGATCTCCATTATAAATGGTATGGTAGAAAGCGTCCAGATTTTCGCAAGTTCCGAAATGAGCATCCATCCCCACCACGGCCATCGGCTGTAATTCCACTAAGCTATTGAGGGGATCAGTGTCACTTTTTTCACTTAAATAATTTTGTACTACCATGTGCGCATTGGTGCCACCAAAGCCAAATGAGTTAATTCCGGCCTGCTTTTTCTGGCCTTTCCAAGGGGTGTGATTTACGATCATTTTGTTGTCCCCTTCCCAATTGTTATCCGATTTGATTGGTTTCGTCAAATTGATATTGGGCGGAATCACCTCATGCTGCATGGCTAATAAAACCTTTGATAAGCCAGTCATTCCTGCTGCCGTCAATAAATGGCCCATGTTCGACTTTACTGAACCCAGCAAAGGAGTCTTGCCATATTTCGAAAAGTAAGTGGCTATCGAGTTTAACTCAGTGATATCTCCAAGCGGCGTACCGGTAGCATGACATTCGATATAGGAAGTGTCAGCGGGTGAAATAGCATTGTTAGCGTATGTTCTTTCGAAGGCTAAATTTTGTCCTTTGGGATTTGGGCTTAACAGGAATTTCCCGCGTCCGTCATTTGATAAACCTATGCCACCAATAACTCCGATTATGTGATCTCCATCTCGTTCTGCATCCTCGAGTCTTTTCAACAACACCATTCCTGCGCCTTCAGAAGAAACCAATCCAGCAGACTCCTTATCGAATGGAACAAACTTTTTATCCATTGGTGAATAGGCATGGAATATAGAAAAGCCCATGTGGATAAATAACTGGTCGGATGCACTGACTGCACCTGCCAACATCAGGTCTGCTTTCCCAGTTTGCAATTCATCACAGGCCATCTTAATCGCATATAAAGAGCTCGCACAGGCAGCATCCAATTCATAATACGTTTTCCCAAGTGCCAATGCTTTACTCACCATTTCCGATGGTGTGTATTCCAATACTTTATTTTCTGGAGGAATTTGATTGTGAGCCTTTAATCTAAATTCCGGAGCTTTTAATAATTCTTGAATAGTTGATTCTAAAGAACGACAGTAGATATCCGAAATAAGTTGATGGGAGGAACTTGTCGGAAAGGATAAATTCCCGAGTATCAAGCCACAATTTTTCAGCTTTTCCTTTTTCTGGTAATAACCCCCATCGATGAGTGCTTCCTTTGCTGCATAAAGCGACCATTGAAACAATTTATCTTGTTTGCTCAAATAGTCGGCTGACAACTCAAAGCCCTTTGGGTCGAACTCAAAGTCACGAATGTAGCCACCACGAATAGAATAGCATCGGTCTTCAATTCCTTTGTCAGGATGGAAAATCGATGCAGGATCTACCCCGAAATCTTGCGGTGTTGCATGACTCGTCAAGTCCTTTTCAGCCATCAGATTTTCCCAAAACTCCTTCGGTGTCGAAGATCCAGGGAAAAGTGAAGCTGTTCCTATAATGGCTATTTTGGTCATGATTGATTTTTTGGGTCTTCCGTCTTCCTACTTATTACCATACTAATTGCCTGGAAATGGTCACGGCTGCACCAGATGTTTTGATATAGACAAGCCCTTCCTCATCATAGACGGTACATTCTGCTACCAACATTGATTCATCTGCTTCCTGAACTTTAACTGAAACAAATAATTCTTTGCCAAATGGCAGAGGTCGATACAGTAGTGCACTATCGGTTTTCAGCGGAAGGCTATTTGCACCATCGTAATTTTTTTGGACCCAAACCAGCATTCCCTGATACTGAATATCCGCAAAGAACGTGTTGATACTGCCTACTGGAAACTGTCCTTGTTCAGATAAGGGGACCTCCGGAGCAATGCAGGAAAGCACGATTTGATGCTCATTACAATCCAATATTTCTTTTATCCCTTGGAAATAGGGCGCATGGAAAAGGGAACCATCTTGATATAAAACCTGCCCATCTGTAGGTTGATAGGTACCGCTTATTTGATGCTCAAATTTGGGTGGCTTTGGAAATGATTTCTTATTCAATAGCGTGACCCTTGCACGATAATGATTGGTTGGCAATTTTTTGCCTTCGCTAAAAATAGTCGTTTCAAAGACGATCTTCTCTCCGTCTTTCTCCAGCTCTTTTAGCTCCAAAATGTAATCCTCTTGCTGATTGCCATCGAATATAATTCCTTTAAACAAGGAGATGTTTTCGATTTTGAACACCGAATAATCAGGATAGAGTTTTTCACAACTGTGAGCCATCCATCCTACTGCATTGACCACAGGTAATACTGGGTTGTTTTGAATCTTGTGGTGGTTTAGAAATGAATTATTTTCCAACCTTAATTGCCGATGAATTCGATGTGTTCTTACTGCTCCTAAATGACTTACTGCTGCCGGTAAAGTGCCACCTATAATCACCTGAGGCTGATTGGCATACTCAGTATTCAGTTCGTTGACCAGCATGGCAGCGCCACCTTCACTGTTTACTAGGCTAATGCCGGCTGCTTCAAACTGCGCTTTCAATTCGCCGCTTACCATCCCACTATCCCATGCGCCCCAGTTGATCGCAGAGACTTGTGTTTTCGGATGATTGGTTTTGAATAGATGTGCGGCCTTGCTCAAGATTTCATTGGCAATTGCATAATCTGTTTGCCCCACATTTCCATAAAATCCAGCTACCGAAGAAAATAAAATCAGGTGATCTAACTGATGAATATCTACAGCTCCAAGCAGACTCAACAGGCCGTCCAATTTGACAGATAAGACATTTTCAAAATCACTTTCCGTCTTATCCTGAATATACTTATCAGCCAATCGACCTGCACCGTGAAGGATTCCCGTGATCGCTCCAAGTTGTGCTGTTGCCTGATCCAGCGAGTTTTTAAAACTTGCTAAATCAGTGACATCTCCCTCAATATAGATGACTTCACTCCCATGACTTTGAATCAGTGAAATCGTTTCATCAATTTCCTTCTTGGCTATGATATTATTGAAGATGCTTTTTACTTTCGGAAGACTCGGTTGTTCGCCTTTTGCCTTCATGTCCATCATGATCAAGCGCTTCAAAGCACCCTCGTCGTTTTCATTTCTGGCGAATTCTGGAATTTCAGTATCAAGGGTCGATCTACCGAGCAGTATAAATTTGCATGAAAATGTCTTCGCCATTTCAATGACACAAGCTGCGGTCACTCCTCTGGCACCGCCACTGACAAGAAATACAGAATCACTAGTGACGGTAGTTGAAATCGACTGATTTTCCAGTAGCTCAGTTGGAATGGCAGTAGTAGTTTTTCTACCTTCTTCAGAATAGGCAACTTCTACAACAGACACATTCGCATCGTGATATTCTGCCATTAACTGATGGGTAATTTGGTCAACTGATAATTCCGGTTGTATATCAATCGCTCGGCAGTAAACCGGCGACCACTCCAAATTCAAACACTTCACCAAACCTGTGATCCCACCACCAACGACAGAGGTATTTCCACGTTTCCCTTGTCCCAATTGCCCATCCATTCTTGTACAGGTAAGGAAACTGGCTCTTTGATTACTACCCAAGTCATTCAAGTCTTTTTGCACATGTTTCGTAAGAAAGAACAAGGCTTTGAGCACTTCTTTCTCTTTTGAAAAATGTGCTGTGAATTGAGCTCCTGGAAACTCGAAATGCGGATGTAAATGTATCAGGCCTCCAATTTTTCCATATTTGGCTTGGATTTCCTGGATGGCATTGCCTACAGCTTGATCGCTGCTATCTGGCAAAGTAAGCACATCCTTAGGTATTGGATTAGTGATACCACTCAGATTTATAGCTACGACTTGATTCCCTTTTTGCTGTAACGCCGCGATCACATGAGGCGTCAATGCTGAGCCGTCATTGGTCACTAAAACAACATGCGAAGCCGGCATAGTAAATTCCAGAAAGTCAGGTTGCGGCAAGTATTTCAATCCAACTTCAAAACGTTTCACTCCGTGGAAAGCACCTGTTTGGACCTGAATCGGCTTTTTTGGCAGTTTCTCCATATCGGTGATTTGAGTTTTAGTTTCAATACCGCCTATGCCATTACTTTTTTTTTTACATTTTCCCCAACAAAAGAGACGATCTCCGCCAAGGTTCTTAGCTCGGTTAATTCATTGGGGTTGATGCCCGACATTTCAGGATGCTGCTTGGTAAGTGCACCGAATATTTCTACTCGCTTGATGGAATCAATTCCTAAGTCCGCTTCCATGTCCATGCTGAGTTCCAACATTTCAGCTGGGTAGCCTGTCTTCTCACTCACCACTTGCAATAAGGAAGTAGTCAATTTAGTAACATCCATTCCACTAGTACTTGATGGAGTATTAGCTGGAATTGGGCTAACTGGAGCCGCAACTGGGCTAACTGAAACTGGAATGGTCGTCTTCTTTTGAGGAGTTGCCGCTGCAACAGTGCCATTGGATGCGCCACTTTTTGCGCCGACAAAGCTCACGATCTCTGCCAAGGTTCTTAGCTCCGTTAATTCATTGGGGTTGATGCCAGACATTTCAGGATGCTGCTTGGTAAGTGCACCGAATATTTCTACTCGCTTGATGGAATCAATTCCTAAGTCCGCTTCCATGTCCATGCTGAGTTCTAGCATTTCAGCTGGGTAGCCTGTCTTCTCACTCACCACTTGCAATAAGGAAGTAGTCAATTTAGTAACATCCATTCCGCTAGTACTGGATGGAGTATTAGCTGGAATTGGACTAACTGGAGCTTCAACTGGGCTAACTGAAACTGGAATGGTCGTCGTCTTTTGAGGAGTTGCCGCTGCAACAGCGCCATTGGATGCGCCACTTTTTGCACCGACAAAGCTCACGATCTCTGCCAAGGTTCTTAGCTCCGTTAATTCATTGGGGTTGATGCCCGACATTTCAGGATGCTGCTTGGTAAGTGCACCGAATATTTCTACACGTTTGATGGAATCAATTCCTAAGTCAGCTTCCATGTCCATGCTGAGTTCCAACATTTCGGCTGGGTAACCTGTCTTCTCGCTCACCACTTTCAATAAGGAAGTAGTCAATTTAGTAACATCCATTCCACTAGTACTTGATGGAGTATTAGCTGGAATTGGACTAACTGGAGCTTCAACTGGGCTAACTGAAACTGGAATGGTCGTCGTCTTTTGAGGAGTTGCCGCTGCAACAGCGCCATTTGATGTGCCACTTTTTGCGCCGACAAAGCTGACGATCTCTGCCAAGGTTCTTAGCTCGGTTAATTCATTGGGATTGATGCCTGACATTTCAGGATGCAGCTTGGTAAGTGCACCAAATATTTCTACGCGCTTAATGGAATCAATTCCTAAGTCAGCTTCCATATCCATGCTGAGTTCTAACATTTCTGCTGGGTAACCTGTCTTTTCACTCACCACTTCTAACAAGGAGCTGGTCAACTTCGTCAGATCCAAGCTTTTTTCAGTTGAAGTTGGAGGGTTAGGTGATTTGATCGCTGCTTCGGCATGTCCGTTTAGCTTCGTCAAGTCCACCACTTTACCATTTGAAGCGGGAGGTGCAGGTGCTGTGATTGCAGCAGCAGTATATCCGTTGGATCCGTTTGGAGCAGGTGCTTTGCTGACTCCATTGGTACCATTGCTGGTATATGAAGCCACAGGAGCTACCGTATTCAACTCGGTCGAACCAACCTGCGAAGGTGCCATGATTTTATTTCCACCACTCATATTTTGTGATAGAATAGTCAACAATTGTTGAGACTGTTGATTTTGCTGATCCATAAATCTTTCGAAAATCTCCAACGATTTCGTCTGATTAGCTTTGAATGAATCGACTGTGATTTGCAATAATTGAAAGACTTCTTTATTCATGATTTCTTCTTCATTTTCAGATGTACTAGGAGTAGCATGTTGGGCAGGGACTTCTACTATTTTCTCGACCGTGACGATTTTCTCTATTAGTTGTGTTCCTCCACCCGTAATTTTAAAGCCGTCAGTCATCAAGTCCTGATGTGCTTTTTGAGTTGGCTCGGAGATATAATTATTCCCGCTTACCTGGACGGTCAATTTTGACTTTGGAGGAAGAGGAACCATTTCCTTTTTGTAAGGATCGATATTGGAAAGAGGCAGGCCAAGGACTTGCATCTGTACAGCTGCCTGACGGAAAAGTAAGTCGCTGTCTTTTGTAGCACTTGCGTTTACTACAATTACATGATGCTCTTTTCCTTCCAAAATAGCACTAACCAGATTTGTCAAAATCCCTTTCGGACCAAATTCGACAAAAACACGACCCCCGGCATCGTAGATATTTTCAATCTGATTTTTGAATAAAACCGGGTTTAAAATTTGATTTTTCAGAAGTGATTTAAGATCATTTAAATCAGTTGGATATGCTGTGCCCGTGGTGTTGGAATAAACAGGTATTGCAGGAGCATTAAATTGCTGCTGATCCACAAATTTCGAAAACGGTTCCTGGGCATGTCTGACAAACTCGGTATGAAATGCTGCCGCAACTGGTAAAGGCACCACTGAAAAACCTTGCGCTTTTAGCTGCTCCTCGGCTGATTTGATCGCTGCGGTACTTCCGCCCAGCACAACCTGCTGGTTAGAATTCACATTAGCGATCATGACCCCACTGATATTTTTGATGGCATCAGCGACCTGCTGCTCAGGTGCTTTCACCGCCAGCATGGCTCCCGCATCGTGCGTAGGATTAGCAATAGCCATAGCTTCACCGCGTGCTTTTGCCAACTTCAAAAAGGTAACATCATCATATACACCAGCCGCCCAAAGTGCTGTCAATTCTCCAAAGCTATGTCCCGCCGTAAATTGTGGCGTGAAGCCTGCATGCTGCAACGTTTTATATTGACCCATGCTCAAGACACCTATTGCAGGCTGTGCAAACTGAGTTTTAGTAAGCTCCACTTGCTGTTGACTTCGCTCTTCTTTGCTAAATACTGGAATAGGAAATATATGATCAGACAGCGGACTGGAGCCGGTAGATCTGAATAGATTATCTGCTTGTTCAAATGTTTTTGCAACCGTCGGAAAGGCATTCGCCAACTCCTTCCCCATTCCTACATATTGTGATCCTTGTCCTGCGAATAAAGCCACCACTTTATTGGTCGTGACATCAATACCCTTTGGCTGATAATAAATCCCTTTTGGATGATCCCATGAGCTGGATGAAAAACCTTGTGTCCGTGCAGTTTCGAGCAGTTCTATACAATCTTGCATCGAAGTCGCTACAAAACCTACCCGAGCATGGTGTTGAATTAGTTGACTATTTTTGCTTTCGGCGAGCAATTCCTTGAATGCTGCTTCACTTTCAGCTCCGCGTAGCTTGCTCAAGACCTCATTTCCAAGTTTGAGTAATTCGGCAGGGTTGGATGCTTGTAGGATTACTGTTTTATAAGGTTCATGCAGTCGATAATCCCTGCTTCCAACACCTTGATATTCTTCCATGGTGATGTGCACATTGATCCCGCCAAACCCGAAAGCACTTACACCAGAACGCCGTGGATGACCGTTTTTCATCCATGGGCGAGATTCCGTATTGATATAAAGCGCGGAATCCTCGATGTTGAATTTTGAGTTGGGTTTTGCCACGTTAATGGTTGGTGGCAATACTTTGTGGTGTAAAGCCAAAATAGCTTTTATAATTCCAGCGGCACCAGCAGCAGATTTAGTATGGCCAATTTGAGACTTGACAGAACCTAAGGCAATGTGTTGCTTTCGAGGATTGTTGGCACCAAATACCATTTGCATAGAAGTAAACTCTGTTGGATCACCTGCGCCAGTACCCGTTCCATGTCCTTCTAGCAATCCCACCGTATCCGCTGAATAACCAGCATCTTCATAGGCACGATTCATGGCCAATGCTTGGCCGGCTGGACGTGGTGCATATACTGACTTGAAGCGACCATCACTGGACGTTCCAACACCTTTTATAACTCCGTAAATCCGGTCATTATCTCTTTCAGCATCTTCCAGTCTTTTCAAGACCAACATACCCAAGCCTTCACCGATCAACATTCCATCTGCGGCATCACCAAAAGGGCTGATATTCCCAGACTTCGAAAATGCAGGTGTCTTACTAAAAGACATGTACATGAATGGAGAGTTATCAGTATCTACCCCACCCGTGAGCATCATATCACACCTGCCTTCAACTAATTCACTTAAGGCCATTTTGATTGCACTCAAAGAAGCCGCGCATGCTGCGTCAACGACGCTATTGATACCACCTAAATCAAATCGGTTGGTAATACGACCGGAGATCACATTCCCTAAAAGACCTGGAAATGCATTTTCATTCCAGCCGACATAGGCACTTTTCATTTTGGCAACAATCTTTGGAATATCTTCCTCTGAGATACCACTTGCGCGTAAAGCTCTTTCCCAAATTGGATATTGCAAACGAGAAATTAATGGTGTAATGAGCTTTTGTCCACCTCCGACTCCGAGTAGTACCCCCGTTTTTTCTTTCAGTGCTTTGGTAAATTTTTCAGAATTTTGGCCATAACCTGCATCTTCAAAGGCGTCTCTTGCCGCAACGAGTCCAAGCAGCTGTGATGCGTCAGTTACTTCCAGGATATTAGGTGGCAATCCAAACTCCATTGGATTGAAATCTATTTCGGGTAAGAAACCGCCTCGCTTGCAATAAGTCTTATCAGGTGCGTTCATATCCGCATCGAAATAGTCGTCAATGAGCCAGCGATTAGGTGGCACGTCTTTGATACTGTCTCTCGATTGGATGATATTTGTCCAGTATTCTTCGATATTTTTTGCGTCAGCAAACATCGCTGACATCCCAATTACTGCTACTGGATTTTTCTTTAAGGATGAATTTATATTCATTGGAGTAATGTCTTTATCCTATGTGGTTGAAATTGTCTTTTAATGAAGCCTTCACAAATCCCTTAAATCTGGACCATGAAAAGCTCTTCTTGAATATGAACTAACTTAACTCCCTTCTCTGTGCATAATCCCCTTAAATAAGGAACCATGATGCCAAAAGTTAATCGCTCTATGCTAAACTCAGTTGCTGGAAATAGCTCATTGTCCTTTAACATCTTAAGCAATTTTAATACTGTTTTCCCAACCACTTCGACATCCATATTTTCTTGAAATATGCCATCTTTTATGCCTGCACTAGCCAGTTCGATCAACTGCTGATGTGCGTAGTTGCCATTTCTTTTGTAGGATTCGGGCAACAATCCCGGATAATAATGAATGATGTCCCTAAAAAAATTTGGGTTGATTTGATAGGAACGACGGACTATTTTTTGATGTAAATGTCCCATTGCTTCGATCACGTTATCGGCCGATCTGATCACTTCCTCGTTTTCTGCTCGCACATTGGCATTGTAGACGTCGAGACAAGCTTCCAACAATGCCACTTTATCCTCGAAGTAGCTATAAATAGTTCGCTTGGAAGTATGAAGTTCCTTTACAATTCGATCCATTGTAATAGTCTTTACTCCGTGTTCCATGAACAATCTTGTGGCCGTTTCGATGATAAGTTCCTTTGTAATCATTCCTAAATTTGGGATAGTTGATATTAGCGGTAATATTTAAGTCTCTTCAGTACCAAACAAAGTAAAGGACTTAAATTCATATTTCAATGACTTGGTTTTAATAACTTTAATTTTTGTTATTTTATGTTAAATGAACATCAGAATCTATTGTGCTGAGACCGAGTCTTTGGTCAAGCAAAACTCTCTTCAACAATTGCTACCGCAGGTTCCTTCCCTAATGCAATTAAAAGCCCTTCGCTATCAATCTGAGATAAGCAGGTATAACTACCTTATCGGCAGATTGTTGCTAAAAAATGGGCTTAATTTTTTTGGTCTCGATGATGATTTGGAAAAAATTGAGTTTGCGGAAAATGGAAAACCTGTTTTCCCCGGAATCCATTTTAATATTTCTCATTCAGATCATCAGGTAATTTGCGGTTTCTCCCAAGAAGGGCAGCTTGGGGTTGACTTGGAAAAAATTAAGCCAATAGATTTTGAAGATTTCAGGGCAATGTTTTCAGCGAAAGAGTGGTCTGCAATACATAGCGCCGATGATCCACTTCGGACATTTTATTGGTTTTGGACACGCAAAGAAAGTATCATCAAAGCAATGGGGCGCACCTTAAATTATTTGCATCAAATTGAATTGGATGTCACTTCCGATCATTTTATGGTTGATGGGAAGCGGTTTTTTCTGCAGGAAATTGATATTGCGGAAGGTTTTGTGGCTACAGTTTGTACTGAAGAAGAAATTGAATCGATTGAGCTTGTCGAGATTTGGTTTTAAGATTTTTTTTTAAAATAAGTGTGATTGAGACATGTCGAAGGTTTTGTCAACCCACAAATGTCCGCTACGCAGTTCTGATAATAAATGCAATTCCGGATTGCTATTCTCAGATTGTCAATTCGAGTAACTATCCTTCAACATTCAAAACAAATCAAAGCTCAAAATACCCCCACTAAAAACGCTTCTCCTCTCCTTCTTGATTCTTTTTTCTAGCCATGTTCTAGCGCAGCAAGCTCCACTCTTACCTGTTGTCAGATCTGAGATCAGTGGAATCAATATTTTCGGAAAGGCTACAGATCAAAAGACCCGCTATAAGCCGTGGCACTCGGATCTAGCTCTCATTGCCATCAATTTTCACTGTTGCGAGAAGTGTTTTCCATGCTTTTCCTGTCATGAGAAGACAGTAAATCATGAGCACAGCGTTGAACCAAAAGCTGAATTCAATACAAAAGCCATTATTTGTGGAATTTGCACAACTGAGCAAAGCATCAGTGATTATCAAAACTCAAACAATACTTGCCCTAATTGTAAATCAGCTTTTAATCCTAGTTGCAGCAAACATCACCATTGGTGTTTGGAGATAAATTGAAGCAAAAAATCTGATTTATAGCTATTTAGCTAAATGAATTTTTAATTATTTGAACCTAGTGTTATTTATTTCGTAAGTTTGAACTGTTGAAAAAGATACTTTCCATAGCGTTCTCTTTGATTGTCCTCCTTAGTAGTGTAGGATTAGCTAAGACTATCCACCTCTGTATGGGAACGGAGATGGAAAGTGCAATTGGTTTTTCAACTACTGTTATTGATTGTGGAATGGCCAAAAAGAAGGCTGATTGTCATTCTAAACCAGGCTCTACTTCTCAAGATGAGAATGATTGTTGCGATGAGGAGTTTGAATTGCTCGTTTTAGATCAAGACCTTCAGAAGTCAACACTCCACCTTGATTACTCTCAAGAATTCGTTGTTTCTTTAGTTTATACTTTTTTAGGAATATCTATTTTTCCATCTGAGACAACCGAAAATTACACTGATTACCCTCCTCCAGTCCTGAGGCAAGACCTTCAGGTTCTTCATCAATCCTTCTTAATTTAATCTTTCCGGTACCCCAATTCCTCTGAATTGGGAGAATAAGCAGTTGCCTTTTCGGGCAATTGATTCTTTCTATTTCTCTTACCGGTTTTGATTATGCTTAATAAAATCATCAAGTTTTTTCTTGAAAATAAACTAGTCACTGTACTACTTCTCCTACTTATCATAGGCATGGGAATAGTCACTGCGCCTTTTAATTGGGATGTTGGATTTCTACCAAGAGATCCCGTACCTGTGGATGCCATTCCTGATATTGGAGAAAACCAACAAATCGTCTTTACTGAATGGATGGGACGATCACCTCAGGATGTGGAAGATCAGATCACTTATCCACTCACTACTTCACTGCTTGGTTTGCCAGGAGTAAAAAGTGTTCGAAGTAGCTCCGCCTTCGGTTTTTCTAGCATCTATATCATTTTTGATGAGGATACTGAATTCTATTGGAGTCGATCCAGAGTTTTGGAGAAACTCAACTCGCTACCTGCAGGACTATTACCGGAGGACGTCCAACCTAAATTGGGGCCAGATGCTACTGCATTAGGTCAAGTGTATTGGTACACATTAGAAGGTCGGGATGCGGATGGTAATCCTGCCGGTGGATGGGATCTTCATGAGTTGCGAAGCATTCAAGATTATTACATACGCTATTCGCTGACTGCAGTAGAGGGAGTTTCAGAAGTGGCCTCGGTCGGAGGCTACGTCAAGGAATACCAAGTAGATGTTGATCCAGCGGCCCTAAAAGCATTTGGTGTCACGCTGATGGATGTGATGCAAGCGGTCCGTAAAAGTAATCTTGATGTCAGCGCAAATACCATTGAGGTGAACCAAGTGGATTATTTCGTACGGGGTTTAGGCTATGTAGAAGAACTCTCCGACCTAGATTTGGCTGTAGTTAAAGTAACTGATAATGTTCCGATTCGGATCAAGGATGTAGCCAAAGTAAACATTGGCCCTCAAGTCCGAAATATGAGTGGCCTATTGGATAAGTCTGGTGCGGAAGCTGTGGGTGGCGTAGTCATCGCCCGCTATGGAGATAATCCATTGGCAGTAATTCAGGGTGTAAAAGCCGAGATCGAAAAGCTTTCCGAAGGTTTGCCATCCAAGACACTTGCTGATGGAAGGATTTCAAAAGTTACCATAGTCCCTTTTTACGATCGGTCTGGGTTGATCTTTGAGACTCTGGGAACGCTTTACGAAGCTATTTCACTTCAAATTCTAATTACGATTATCGTGATCGTGGTGATGGTTTCTAATTTGCGCGCCTCATTCTTGATTTCTGCTTTACTTCCTTTGGCAGTTCTAATGTGCTTCATTTTCATGAAATACTTTGGAGTGGATGCCAATATCGTAGCACTTTCGGGGATTGCGATTGCGATTGGGACCATGGTAGATTTGGGGATTATTCTCAATGAGAATGTGCTCCGCCATCTCGAAGACTCCCCAGCGGGTCAGTCTAAAATGAAGACTGTTTATCTCGCAACAGCTGAAGTTTCTTCTGCAATACTCACTGCGGTCAGTACGACTATTGTGAGTTTTCTACCGGTATTTACGTTACAGGCAGCAGAAGGCAAGCTCTTTGGACCTTTGGCCTACACTAAATCATTTGCACTGATTTCAGCATTGATTTTTACACTTTTGATCATGCCAGCCTTTTCTCATTGGATTTTTTCCTTGAAAAGTGCAGGCAAACAAAGAAGCCTTTATCTCAATATCGTATTGGTGATCTTGGGACCAATCGTTGCCTTTACGGTTTGGGCTTGGGCAGGTTGGGTATTGTTTGCTTTTGGAATTGCAAACTTGCTAATCCAATATTATCCAGAACGAATTGGATCATATCAAGATTTCATTCGAGTTGGAATTACAGTGATAGCCATTTCTTGGTTACTCACCATCAAATGGCTTCCGCTAGGTGTATCTAATAGTCTGCTAATCAACTTTATCTTTATCGCATTGATCATCGGCTTGGTATTGGGTTTCTTCTCCATATTTCTTCGGTACTATTCACGCATTCTTCTTTGGTGTCTAAATAATAAAGGCAAATTTCTGATTCTGCCGATTCTGATTGTATTACTCGGAGGAAATATCTGGCTAGGATTTGACCGTGTTTTCGGGGTGTTTTCCAGCTCTGCCGATCGTATAGGTTGGAATCTCCGTGCGACAGGATTCTGGTCAAGCATGACTCATAACTTCCCAGGATTGGGAAAGGAATTCATGCCCTCTCTGAATGAAGGTTCTTTCCTATTGATGCCGACAACCATGCCTCATTCGGGCCTCGCTGAGAACAAACAGGTGCTTCAGCAATTGGATATGCTGGTGACTGCTATCCCCGAAGTTGATTTGGTAGTTGGAAAGGCTGGCCGAGCAGAAACTGCCATCGACCCTGCGCCTATTTCAATGTTTGAGAATACGATCAACTACAAATCGGAATATGCTACTGATGCAGATGGAAATCGACTTCGGTATAAAACAAACGAGGATGGTTTCTATGAATTGAAGTCGGGAGAATTTTACGATCCCAGCCTAAATACTCCAAGTAAAGTCACACCCTTAAATCTGATTCCTGATGAGAATGGTGAATACTTCCGTCAATGGCGAACTGAGATCAAGTCTCCTGATGATATCTGGGATGAAATCATCAGCGTCATCAATATTCCCGGAGTAACCTCCTCACCTAAGCTTCAACCAATCGAGACACGACTAGTGATGCTTCAAACTGGGATGCGGGCCCCTATGGGTATCAAAGTATACGGCCCTGATCTTCAGACCATCGAAGAGTTTGGGATGAAGCTGGAGCGATACCTCAAGGAAGTCCCTTCGGTTAAGAAAGAAGCTGTCTTTGCAGACCGGATTGTAGGTAAGCCTTATCTGGAATTAGATATCGACAGAGAACAAATCTCTCGCTATGGAATGAATGTTGTCGATGTGCAGGACTTTATTGAGACTGCGATTGGTGGGATGAAATTGAGCACCACAGTCGAAGGTCGTGAACGCTATCCTATCCGCGTCCGGTATGCAAGAGAGTTCCGGGATGATCCTACAGCGATAGCAGCTATCCAAGTGCCGACTCCGCTTGGTAACTACATTCCGCTGGGACAATTAGCGAACATCACCTATCGAGCAGGGCCGGATATGATTCGAGCTGAAAATAGCTTTTTGGTCGGCTATGTCCTTCTGGACAAAATGCCAGGTTTTGCTGAGGTGACCGTAGTTGAAGATGCCCAGCGCTACCTAAAAAGTAAAATCGACTCTGGGGAATTGGTGGTACCTGCTGGGGTACGCTATATATTCTCTGGTTCTTATGAAAATCAACTCCGGGCAGAACAAAGACTAGCTATTGTAGTCCCACTCTGTCTGATCGCTATTTTCTTGATTTTATACTTTCAATTTAAGTCAGTTTCTACGACTCTATTTGTTTTCTCGGGTATTGCGATGGCCTTTTCCGGCGGTTTCATGATGCTATGGTTTTATGGTCAAGATTGGTTCCTGAACTTCTCTTTCTTCGGAACAGAGATGCGGGACTTATTTCAAATGAAATCCTATAATCTCTCTGTGGCCGTGTGGGTTGGTTTTATCGCCTTGTTCGGAATAGCAACCGACGACGGTGTAGTAGTAGCTTCATATCTAAAGCAAAGTTTCGAATCCAATAGTCCTGAGACGGTAACCGAAATTCGAGCCGCAGTTTTGGAAGCGGGCAGAAGGCGTGTTCTTCCATGTCTTATGACTACTGCCACCACGCTACTTGCTTTGATTCCAGTCCTTTCCTCTTCCGGAAGAGGGTCTGACATCATGATTCCTATGGCGATTCCTTCTTTTGGAGGAATGACGATTCAGTTGATCACCTTATTTCTTGTCCCAGTTCTATATAGCTGGTGGGCAGAGCGAAAATTAACAAACAAGAAACTATGAAAAAGTTACTTTCACTTCTTTTCTTATGTAGTCTTGTGCGAATTACTTCCGCACAAAGCTTGGATGAGTATTTGGTCAAGGCAGCGGAAAATAACCCTGAGCTGAAAGCATATTACAACGAATACTTAGCCTCATCGGAGATTGGCAATCAAGTCAGCCTTCCCGATCCAGAGCTTCAGGTAGGTTTCTTCTTTCGTCCGATGGAGCGATTTATGGGAAATCAGCAGGCGGATATTCGTTTGATGCAGATGTTTCCTTGGTTTGGAATGCTAAAAGCTCAAGAGTCCGAAGCCAATCAAATGGCATTGGCGCGCTACCAGCTTTTCTTAGATGCCAAAAACAACCTTTTCTACCAAGTCAAAACCAATTGGTATACTTTGGCAGAATTAGAACAGACAATCCGAATCGCAGATGAGAATCTGGCTATCCTTCGCAAATACGAGCGAATGGCTTTGATTCGCTTCGAAAGTGCTGCAACTCCGTCCTCAGGTGCGAGCTCCGCTCCTATGACCTCGGCTCCAAGTGCTAGTTTCTCCACAGGTTCGGGTGGAATGAATACGATGGAAAATCAAGCTCAGGGTATGTCCAGTCAAGGAAAATCTTCGGCAATGGCTTCTCCAGCGGCAATGGGTTCTACTGGGCCCGGAATGACGGATGTGCTACGAATCAGGCTTCAAATAAGCACCCTGGAGAATGATCTTGAATTGCTGAATGCAAATAAAATTCCGCTTCAGGTGGAATTAAATAAACTGATGAATTCCCCAAGAGAAGCCCAGATTTCTACGCCAGAACCATTACTTCCATTCACAATGAATCTGGAAAAACAAGCTATTCTAGATAGTATCAGTGTATATAATCCTATGCTAGCGATGTATGATGCAGAGCTTTTGGCACTGGAATCTCAAAAGCAAATGGCCAAACTTGATGGTCGACCTATGCTTGGTGCAGGGGTCAACTACATGCCTTTCAAGCCGAGGATTGAAGATGGGATGTCGATGGGTGGAAATGATATGATTATGCCTATGGTAACGATGACCTTGCCTATTTATAGAAAAAAAACTACAGCCAAAATCAAAGAAGCTGAACTCCGTCAGGAAGCAGTTCGATTCAACAAAGAAAATACATTCAATCAATTGGAAATCAGTTGGTCAAAGTCGATTCGAGATCTGGAGGACGCGAATAGAAAAATAGCACTCTATGATTCTCAATTGGAGCTGGCAAAGCAGAATTTAAGCTTACTCCTAACTGCTTATGCAACCAATGGACAAGACTTTGAAGAAGTCCTTCGTGCCCAGCAATTAATACTGGACTATGAGTACTCGAAGATCAGCGCCATCACTAGACAATATAATTCGATTGCTATGCTGGAAATGCTTTCAGCTGCATCGCTTAAACCTTATTCTAATTAATCACATGGAAACTAAAACTAGAAATCGATACCTATTTGGAGGATTGCTATTTGTCCTCGGAATCACGATCGGCTGGCTGATCAGTCCATCGGCACCCGAAACTGTCGATGCGGAACACAATCACGGTGTGGAAGCTTTGGCTAATCAACTCTGGACCTGCTCGATGCATCCCCAGGTCAAATTGAATGAGCCTGGAGATTGTCCAATTTGTGGAATGGATTTAATTCCGGTATCCACTGGAAGATCTTCTGGATCTAGCAATCCAATGGTGCATGAGATGACAGCGGAGGCTGTTGCATTAGCAAATATACAAACCTCCATAGTAGGTGGAATGAACAGTGACGGAGAGCTTCTATTAACCGGGAAAATCCAGGCTGATGAGCGTCAAAATGCTTCAGTAACGTCCAAATTCCCTGGGAGAATCGAAAAGCTATTTGTGAGTTTCACAGGAGAAAAAGTCAAAGTGGGTCAGCGCTTAGCTACAATCTACTCCCCAGAATTGGTCACTGCACAAAAGGAACTGCTTGAAGCGGCAAAGTCGAGGTCAGTTTTCCCTGAATTGTACCAAGCAGCTCGCGAGAAGTTGCGGCTTTGGAAATTATCCGAGACACAAATAGCCAGTATTGAAAATTCTGGAATGCCTAAAATTGAGTTTGATGTATTTGCTGAATTCAGTGGTGTAGTTACGCAACGTAATATTACTGTAGGTGATTATATCAATACCGGAACTTCACTTTTCAATATTGTGAATTTGGATAAAATCTGGATTATGCTCGATGCCTATGAGTCAGATTTGTCTAGGGTAGCTGTGGGAAATCCAATATCATTCACAGCAGCGGGGATTCCAGGTCAAACCTATCAAGCAAAAGTTACTTACATCGATCCTATTTTGAATCCGGCTACTCGTGCGGCATCACTTCGCGCAGAGCTGAATAATCCAGGAGGAAAACTTCTTCCTGAGATGTTTGTCTCAGCAAAAGTGAAAACGAATACGAAGACTAAAAATGAGGGAGTTGCGATCCCTCGTACGGCTTTACTTTGGTCGGGCAAGCGTTCTGTTGTATATGTCAAAGTCCCTAATTCCGAATATCCAGCTTACGAAATGCGTGAAATTACCATTGGTTCTAAAATAGGCGATATGTACGCAGTAGAAGCCGGTTTAGATATCGGAGAAGAGATAGTGACCAATGGAGTTTTTGCGATTGATGCAGCTTCGCAATTGGCTGGAGGATACAGTATGATGAATCGACCAGAAACTAAGACACTGGAAGTTTCTCTTGCTTTTCAATCCCAATTGACTCAGTTGACCGAGGAGTATTTCAAAGTAAAAAATAGTCTGGTCAATGACGATGCACCTGCAACTCAAAAAGCAGCTAGTTCCATACAAGGTAGCCTTTCAAAAGTGGATATGAGTTTGGTCAAAGGTGCTGCGCATAATAGCTGGATGTCAATCCGAAGTGAGATTGAAAAAGCTGCAGGAATGATGACAAAAGAGACCGATATCGCTAAACAACGAACGCAATTTGCTCCACTTTCTCAAGCTTTTCTGGATTTGACAGAAACCTTTGGGCTGACAAAAGACAAGGTGTATAAGGAATTTTGTCCGATGGCATTTGATAATAAAGGGGCATTTTGGCTAAGTGAATCAGAACAGATTCGGAACCCTTATTTCGGTCAAGCCATGCTTACTTGTGGAGAAGTGAAGGCGACTTACCTCAAAGGTCAGCCAGTGATGGATTTTGCTGGCACAAAACCTGTAGCTAATTCAGGGGAGCATCGACATTAGGTGCAAGTTGTCGGTTGTCGGTTGTCGGTTTGCATTGGGTAATAAACTTCCAACACCGGTCATTTGACATCGAGCATCTGCCACCCGACTTTAACTATTTGAAACCAAAAACAACCCAAACCATGAAAAACAAATCCTATCAAAAATTCGCATTGATGATGGCAGTTTCTTTTATCATCATGTATGGAGTGATGTTTTTAAATGCTGACATTTTCGACCATGTCATGCTTAGTACCACCAGAACATATATGACCATTTTGATGATCGCTCCAATGGCGATTTCCATGATGCTCTTTATGTGGGGAATGTATGAAAACAAAAAAGCCAATTACATCATCATATCTACGGCCTTGGTCATTTTCGCAACCACCTTTACAATGCTTAGAAATCAGACGCTGATCGCTGATGTGCAGTGGATGAAAGCGATGATTCCTCATCACTCCTCAGCCATCATGGTAAGCCAAAAAGCTCACTTAAAAGATCCAGAAACACAGCAATTAGCTAGAGACATCATCGAAGCTCAGATGAAAGAAATCGCTCAAATGAAAGCGATGATTGAAAGAATAGAGAATCAACATTAAAAATCATGACTAATAAGATAGACAAACTACTTAAATATGTTGCGCTGCTTATATCGTTGTGCTTTTTACAAGCGTTCGCAATAGCCGAACAGATATCTAGCGATACAGCTGTATACACACTTACCCTGAAGCAGGAAATGGTCTCCAAAACCGGAAAACCGGTTCCGGCAATGACGGTAAATAATGGTATTCCAGGCCCTACCCTAACTTTTCAGGAAGGCGGATACGCAATAATTTATGTCAAAAACGAAATGGAGGTAGAGACTTCTGTGCACTGGCACGGAATCTTACTCCCTAATTTTTTTGATGGAGTTCCCTATTTGAATACTCCACCTATAAAACCTGGAGAAACCCAGAAGTATGAGTTTCCTTTGATTCAATCCGGAACCTATTGGTATCATTCACATACGATGCTGCAAGAGCAAAGTGGAATTTATGGGTCAATTGTGATTGAGCCCAAAGAAAAAACTTTGGAATACGATTCAGATTTGGTGATCCTACTTTCGGACTGGACTGAGCAGAAAGCCATGAACGTCATGCGGAATCTAAAGCGGGGAAATGAATGGTATAATATCAAAAAAGGTACCGCTACCCCATTAAGCATGGTGATCGGCAGAGGTGGATTTGGAGCCCAGCTCAACTTCTGGAAGCAACGAATGGAAGGAGCCGACATCGCTGATATTTATTACAACGCGTTTTTAAATAACGGTCAGATCATGACTGAATACCCCGAATTTAAGCCGGGGGATAAAGTTCGGGTTCGAATGATCAACGGTTCCGCTTCTTCTCAATTCTGGTTGACTTTTGGTGGGAAAGACCCTCTTTTAGTTGCCGCTGATGGCTTGGATGTATCCCCTATTTCCCGAAACAAAACCTTTATCGCAATCGCAGAAACCTACGATTTTATCGTGACCGTTCCCCCAACTGGGAAAGTGGAAATCCGCGCCATGGCTCAAGATGGTTCTGGAACAACCTCAGCGTTCCTTGGAAGTGGCAATGCCATCTTAGCACCGGTATTATCACGTCCCGATAAGATCGGGATGATGATGAAAATGGCCAAAATGGATATGCGAATGGGGGCACCGGCTATGAAATTGAATCCTTCTAAGGAAAAGCCCCAAGAAATGATGGAAAACTGGGGGATGAAAATGGACGGCAAGATGAAAATGGATCAATCGGGCATGGACCATTCCAAAATGAAAATGAAACCAGAGACCAAGTCATCAATGAAAATGTCAGATAAAGACAGTAGCATGATGAGTATGAATCAATCCCATATGAAACCTAATGACTCCATGGAAAAGTCTATGGGGAAGGATCAAAAAATGGAAATGAAGGATTCAATGGCTCAAATGCCAGGAATGAATATGTTTTCAGAGTATAATTACGATTATTTGAAATCAACAGAAAAAACTAGTTTCGACAAAGACGTCCCTGTTAATGAAGTGCTATTGAATCTCACCGGAAATATGTGGCGATACATCTGGAGTATGAATGGTGTGCCTCTTGCCGAAGCAGACAAGATTAAAATTGAAGGCGGGAAAGTCACCCGGATCACGATCAACAACCTTACGATGATGCATCACCCGATGCACTTGCATGGCCATTTCTTCCGAGTGATCAATGATAAAGGGGAATATTCCCCGCTAAAACACACCGTCAATGTCCCACCGATGCAAAAAATGACAATTGAGTTTGAAGGAACTGAATATGGGGACTGGTTCTTTCATTGTCATGTATTATATCATATGATGGGCGGTATGGCTAGGGTAATCTCCTACGATACGCCGAGAGATCCAAGATTAAAAGGATTTCCATTAAACAAGATGCTCAATGAAGGAAATCACTTCTTTAATTGGGGAACTGCCGAAATCGCCTCGCATATGACCGAGGTCAACCTGATGTCATCAAATATTCGGAATCAATTTAATCTGAATATGGAATATGGCTATAATCAGAATATGGAGGCTGAGTTCACCTACGAGCGCTACTTATATGATTATTTTAGGGTTTTTGCTGGAGTAAATATGGAAAATGAGATTCCAGAAAGCCTAGATGAAATTAGCACGACTGCTATCGTTGGTATTCGATTCTTGACTCCTTATCTCTTTAATTTGGATGTAAGACTTGATCACAAACTGAGACCTGAAATCAGAATAAACCGCGAGATTATGATATTTCCACGCACTTCAATTTTCGGTGTTTATGAGTATCAATTAGATTTTGGCTGGACTAATACCCTACCAGAAACTGGTGAGAACTCCAATTACAAGGGAGAAACCACCTGGTCTGCTGGGGTTAATTACATCTTCTCCAGAAACTTCTCCGTCATGGGGAGCTATGATAATCGCTTTGGAGCAGGCGGAGGATTAACGGTTAGATTTTAATAAATAATTTTCCACGAATCAATAAATCTTATCATGGATCATTCATCATCTCATCAACACCATTCTGATAACGGACAAGTCGATCATTCTTCAATGAAAGGAAAAAAGAATCATGAGGATCATGGGCACCATCATGAACAGATGATTGAAGATTTCAAGAAACGGTTCTGGATCTCATTAGTCATTACACTACCAATCGTTGTGCTAGCCCCGATGATTCAAGAACTCTTGGGTTATGAGCTTCGCTTCAATGGGGATCGGTACTTCCAGTTTGCACTTTCTTCCATCATCTTTTTTTATGGAGGTTGGCCCTTTTTGAAAGGATTGGTAGCAGAAGTGAAAAAGAAAGCACCTGCCATGATGACTTTGATTGCACTAGCTATATCAGTTGCCTATTTCTACAGCTCAGCAGTGGTCTTTGGTCTTGGAGGCAAGATCTTCTTTTGGGAACTGGCCAGCTTAATAGTCATTATGCTATTAGGGCATTGGATAGAGATGAAATCTGTGATGGGAGCCTCCAACGCTTTACAGGAACTTGCCAAAATGATGCCTTCCACCGCTCGAAGGATTAGGGAAAATGGAGATCATGAAGATGTACCTATTGCTGATTTAAAAAGCGATGACATCATTTTAGTGAGACCGGGAGAAAAAGTTCCTGCGGATGGTAAAGTGATAGAAGGTGAAAGCTACGTCAATGAATCCATGCTTACCGGAGAATCAAAACCTGTTACCAAGCACAAGGATGACCAGGTAATAGGTGGTTCAGTCAATGACAATGGTACATTAAAAATCAAAGTAAAGCACATTGGAGAAGATTCTTACTTGTCCAAAGTGATTGCAATGGTTAAAGAAGCTCAGGAAACAAAATCAAAAACCCAAAATCTAGCAGATAAAGCAGCAGCGTGGTTGTTCTATATTGCTTTGGGAGCAGGTATTACCACACTCGTGGTATGGTTAAGCCTCGGTAAAGATTTTGAATATGCTTTGGAGCGAATGGTGACTGTAATGATCATTTCTTGTCCCCATGCATTGGGTTTAGCGGTTCCTTTAGTGGTTGCCATTTCCACATCCGTTTCTGCAAAAAATGGATTATTGATTCGAAATAGAACAGCCTTTGAAAATTCACGAAAAATTACGGCTATCATATTTGACAAAACAGGTACGCTGACCAAAGGTGATTTTGGGGTTTCACGTTTCAAAAGCGTTTCTGAGAATCTTTCAGATAATGAATTATTGCAACTAGCAGCTTCAATTGAAAACAGTTCTGAACATCCAATTGCGGCTGGCATCGTTCGAAAAGCAAAATCAGAAAATTTAACTTTAGACGAACCTAAAAACTTTCAAAATATCACAGGAAAGGGCATAAAGGCAACCTTAAAAGGTAAAGAGATCAAAATAGTAAGCCCTGGAATGTTAATAGAAGAAGGAATAGAAACTCCTAAAGAATCATTCAAAACAGATGACGAAACAGTAGTATTTGTGCTATCTGAAGGTAAGCTCCTCGGTTATATAGCTCTTGCAGATGAAATAAGACCAGATTCGCTAGCAGCAATAAATACTTTGAAAGAAAGGGGAATTAAAGTTCTTATGGCCACTGGTGATAACGAAAAAGTCGGGAAAGCGGTAAGTGAGGCACTTGGGTTGGACGGCTATTTCGCTGAAGTTTTACCTGAAGACAAACAGAAGATCATCAAAGATCTCCAGGCTAAAGGTGAATTCGTAGCCATGACCGGAGATGGTGTCAATGATGCGCCGGCCCTTGCCCAGGCCGATGTAGGGATCGCCGTAGGTTCGGGCACAGATGTAGCCGCTGAAACAGCTGATATCGTGTTGGTGAATAGCAATCCAAAAGATATTGCAAAGCTTATCCTTTTTGGTACAGCTACTTATAAAAAGATGATGCAGAACCTATGGTGGGCAGCAGGTTACAATATTTTGGCCGTTCCTTTGGCAGCTGGTGTGCTAGCAGGTTTTGGTATTATTCTAAGTCCTGCAATTGGTGCGGTTCTTATGAGCCTCAGTACGATCATAGTTGCCATAAATGCACAATTATTAAAAAGACAGATTAAAAATTAAGACAGAAGATCATTAACTAAAATTCATATCCCCAACCCAATACACTATGAAAAAGTACCTCTTATCAGTCATCATGCTTGCAGCTGTAGCCTGTTCATCCGAAAAGTCCAGTGACAATTCAGTCGATGACATGAATTCCATGGATTCCACTACAATGGATCATTCAATGCACACCCCAAAGCCTGAAGCCTCCAAAAGTCCACGCACAGCAGCGATGGCTATGATTGGTGGCAATCATATTCACCTCGATTACTCCTCCCCAAGTGTCAGAGGCAGACAGGTTTTTGGAGGTTTAGTCTCCATGAACGAAGTATGGGTCACTGGAGCGCATAAGGCAACCTCGATCCAGTTTGACAAACCTGTGACTATTGATGGTAAAAGAATAGAAGCCGGAAAATATGGTTTTTTTACGATTCCTGGAGAAAATGAGTGGACGGTCATTCTAAATCAAGTTTGGGACATGCATCTTGCAGATGATTATGATCAGAGTAAAGACGTCATTCGATTTATAGTAAAACCAGAGCAATTGTCAGAAACGGTAGAAGCTTTAACATTCGAAGTGAAAGAAAAAGACCCAAAAACTACTCAAATCACTGTGGCTTGGGATAAGACTAAAATTGCATTTGATGCAATGAATGAAGAATAAATGAGAAAAAACAATCAATTCTACGCGCGTAAAATCCATCGATTTTTAGGCGTATTTATCGGTATTCAATTTGTTTTCTGGACCATTTCGGGTTTGTATTTTAGTTGGACAGATATCGATGAGATTCATGGGGACCAGTTTCACGAAACCCACATGATGCATCAATCCGTCAGTGACTTGGTGAACCCAGCTAGCCTAGATTCTTCCTTGGAAATCTCAACAATGGAGCTCCGGTTTGTCCGGCATCAGCCCTATTATTGGGTTAATGAAAAACAGCTTTTCAACGCTAAAACTGGAGCCTTACAAGGTGAAATCTCTGAAGAAGAAGCTAAGGAAATCGCTCAGATCTATATTAAAGGCGACTTTGGGATTCGAACAGCAGAGTATCTCACCGAGACCGGATCGCATCATGAATACAGAGGGCGTCCCCTACCCGCTTGGGCGATTCACTTTGACCATCCAGAAAACCTGACTGCATATATCGATGCAAAAAGCGGGAATTTTGAACGTGTGCGTCACCGCAGTTGGCGCTGGTTTGACTTCCTCTGGATGTTTCACACGATGGACTATGCTGGTCGCGATAATTTCAACAATCTGCTGCTTCGTGTGTTTTCATTAGCAGGATTAGCCGCCGTAGGCTCAGGCTTCACCTTGTTTTTTATGACCAGAAAAAAGAAAAAGTAAACGAATTAATATAAAGATTATGAACAAACTCAAATCAACAATCGCTTTAGCATCCATTATTGCCCTTTCATTTGCCTGTGAGCAAAAGGCGAAAGAGTCAAATGAGGAAATGAATCAAGAAGGAATGGAATTGAATGAGGCGACTAACTCGGGTGTTGAGAAGATTTCCTCAAACAATGTGACAATCACATTCTCTGATCCAAATGTTACTAAAATCACAGAGGCATATCTTACTTTAAAGGATGAGCTGGTGGCTACCAATGGAGAAAAGGCAAAAGAAGCTGCCAAATCCTTGCTAATGATTTTGAAGAATTCTGACACCCAAACCAAAGAAAGTTTAAAAATTGAGGTGGAAGCAATCGCTAATACTACTGATCCCGAAGTCCAGCGCGTGGTGTTTGATCTCGTGTCCCAGCAGATTTTGGTTTTGGTAAAAAGTGCTATTGTTACCGAAGGAAAACTTTACAAGCAATATTGCCCGATGGCAAAAAATAATGAAGGTGCGTTCTGGCTTAGTGCGTCTGATCAAATACGAAACCCATATTTCGGAGATAAAATGCTGAATTGTGGATCTGTGGAAGAAGAGATTTGAGGTGATATCCTTAATATTTTGATAATAATTAAGCTCTGGAAAAATCTGGAGCTTTTTTGGTTGTTTGTATTGATAGTTCTCCGCCTACCCCTCATAATAAATACGGCAATCTTAAACCCTTCCTATTTTTGAAGGTTTACTTAGAAAGCTTGATCAAATCGGTCATTCCTATTGCTTTTGAGCAATGGCTCAATCTGTTGCAAACCAATCTCAAAAGTAAATCCTTTCAATTAAAGCCATCTAATTTTCTATCTTCCCGAAATACTGGCTTAGTAATGTTAATTTTACAAGATGAATTTTACGGACACACAAAATAGATATCTGGACCAGCTAAGTAAGCAAGATAAGCACCCCAAGTACATCAGTGGTGAGACAGCAATAGATCATTCCCAGTCATTCAGAGGCAATATCGAAAACTTCATTGGCTTTGCACAGGTGCCAATAGGCTTAGCAGGACCCTTACATTTGGACGGTACAGCTGGCATCAGTAAGCATTGGATACCGTTGGCTACCACAGAGGGCGCACTTGTAGCATCCTATGACAGAGGGATCAAGGCTGGCTCCCTCAGCGGAGGTTTTCTTGCCAGAACTCTATCCAACAAAGTGCAACGAAGTCCATATTTTGAGTTTGATAGTTTGATCGATGCCCTGCACTTTGCTACCTGGATCAAATCTATGGCGCCTGTATTAAGTGCCGGTGTCAGACAAGCCAGCGGGCATGCCAAGCTTTCAGGTCTGGAAGTGATGCACGAGGGCAATGGGGTACATGTGACGTTTACTTTTGAAACTGGTGCTGCAGCTGGACAGAATATGGTGACGCTAGTGACAGATAAAATCCTGAGGGAAGTTCTGGATCAAGCTCCTCTGAAGCCGACACTTTTTTATATCGAGGGAAATATGTCAGGAGATAAAAAAGCCAATCATAAATCACTCAGCAATGTCAGAGGTAGGAAGGTGATTTCTGAGGTGCTGATTTCTAAAAAAGTGATCGAAAATATGCTAAGAACAACGGCTGAAAAGATGTCAAAATTCTGGCAAACAGGCACCTTAGCTGCCCTGCAATCCGGCGCAGTAGGCAACACAGCACATATCACGAATGCACTTACGGCCATATTCATCGCCTGTGGTCAGGATGTTGCCTGTATTGCAGAGGCTGCTGTAGGAATCGGTAGAATGGAAGCTAGGAGTAACGGTGACCTATATGCCTCGATGACATTGCCTGGATTGATCGTGGGCACGGTTGGAGGCGGCACCGACTTGCCAACGCAAAAAGAATCCTTGGAATTAATGGATTGTAGTAGTCCTGAAGATGTTGGGAAGTTTGCGGAAGTTTGCTGTGCGGTGGCATTGGCTGGAGAACTCTCTATCGGTGCAGCGATTGTCGAGGGTCATTTTGCAGCAGCGCATCAGGCTTATGGCAGGAAAAAATAACTTGAGTAGGGATAGCTCTTTGAACTGTGTCCAAGATTTAGATCTATTTTAACCCAGCTGTTGGATTTAGAAAGCTTTCGGGTTGTAATCTTTAATCACTAGCTAAGTATTTCCCATCATTCCGTGATGAATTTTTCAGATAATAAGTCCAAGAAGCCGTACTGTTGGTAATCCGGTCCAAAGTTCTGAAAGGGAATAGATCTGTTCATTTCCTTAAAGGCAACAAACCAATCAAAAAAATCTAACTTATTTCCAATATTAATCTAGAAACAAAATGAAAGTCAAAGTAACCATCCTAGAAGTAAAAACGGTCAACGAATTTGATTTCTACTGGAAAAATGAAGACTATATCAAGCTGCTCGACGAATTTAATTTCCCTGATGCGGATAAAAGTAAGCCCGAAGACTTGGTAGACTTACTCTATATGGCAATCAGTGATTTCGAACCTGATGAGGCTGCTCGAGTCCTGTTGAACTACAAGTTGGGAGAAGAGCTAAATGAAGGACAGATTCAATCCATTTCTCATGAAATGTTGAAAGATAAAGTGGCGGAAGAGTACCGAGAGCCAGCTTTGCACTTAGATCTATTTTGTATTAATCAATTGCTCTACAAAGCCTATAATGGCAAATTCCCCAATACAGAAGCTTCTATTATAGACCTTGAAATAATTCCTTCCAAATCCAGTGATCTTGAAATAAACAAAGAGATTTTGATCAAAGCGCTTAGTGCTGGATTAAAAGACAACAATCTGATCAAAAGGCTTTTTCCGGAGCAGCTAAACGGAAATGAGGAATTCACCGATGCTAAAAAGACTATTTGGAGAGTAGAACATACTAGTGAAAATGTCTATCAACTTGTTACTTCAAAATATTGGGTAGACCGAGATGATATTTCAGACGGGGAATACGATACTGAGATTCTGTTTTTTGATGCGGAAGAATAGAATCAAGAGTTAAACACTCCCATAAGATATTTTCTCTAAAAGGCTTTCAAACGCCGAGGTCAAGGATTTCGACAAGCGCTCCAACCTTGGTTTCACGAAGTAGGAAGACGTAAATTCTAAGCATAAAGGTTCAGGTCTTCGGATTTGGACCTTTTTTTATTTTCAAACTTCAACTTTTTCATCTTAATTTTTTAAGATTGTCTGTTGAACACTATATTCGAATAGGAACTAATCTGAGTTTCAAAAACCACAAAAAGAAATCCAAATGGCTGACTTTCTCCGATATCTTAGCTCCACTTTTCTTGTTGTTACATTAGCAATTTTTTCGTTCTCTTGTACTACTTCAGGGCTGGAAGTAGTGCAGACTATAGAAGAGGATTTTGATGATATCAGGTTCTTGATTATTGAGTCAGGGTTCTTAGATGTCTCTTATCTTGGTGTCCCCCAGCAACAAGAAATGAAACTTGCTGCAGTCCTCAGTTCAGATACTCCGGGAAAACATGAAATTGTCTATGCTGTCTCCGGGGATACGCTCACAATTAAGATTAAAAACAATAACGCTAGAGCAATTGCAAAAAGTCAAGGCTTCTTAAACCTAACTGGACCTATACGGCAGGAAGTACAAATCGAGTCCGAAAGCGGAGCATTAGCTTTGACTTTCATTGTTGGTCGTAGCATTAAGGTTGAGCTGGGATCAGGGGAGATTCAGGCCAAGGATATTTTCTTTGACGAAATTCTATTCAGGGCTAAATCAGGATTGATGAATGTAGAATCACTTGATGGAGATTTTATATCCTTAGCAGTAGATTCTGGAAAGTTGACAGCAAAGACAATTTCTGGAAGGACAAATGCGAATGTCAACAGTGGGAATATGTTTCTTGAAAATGTAATCGGGAGGTTGAATGTTTCCATGTCTTCTGGTAAGGCTGAATTAAAAACAATCAGTGAGTTAGGATTTTTTCTGTGCGGATCCGGGGAAGTTACAGCAACCAATTCTGGATTAGGAGCAAATACTAAATTTGATCTAAATACCGGAACTGTTTCCGTTCAAACTACATCGAAACTTGAGGATTTCAATTACCAGATTAACATCGGAAATGGTAAAGTTACAATTGGTTCTTCAACCTCATCGACTGATCTGAATTTGCAAAATGGTTCTGATAAAACCATTATTGGTCAGGTAGGAAGTGGGTCGCTCACGATCAGAAATTAAATTCTTAAACGTTTTCGAAAACCGAAATACTACTTTCTTCACTCTACCCTTTTTGATTTTAGGTTTCTGATATCAAAAAAAATATCCCCGCAGGAAGCCTGCGGGGATAAAATCATCATCAAAAGGCAAATTGGTACTGCATCACTAGCATCCCTTTGCGGGGCTCAGCAGAATTTTTGATTAGCTTTTCGGTAGTCCCTTGAGCCAAAATTGGTCGACTTTGATAGTCCAATGAAAGTTTGGAGCGATGACCTGCCTGCAGCCAATTGACACCAATGTCATAGACGGTGAAGGGCTGAGCAACTTTCTCGTAATCCGAAATGATTAATTGGGCATAAGGTTGCAAAGTGCCAGAATCCCCAAGTAAATCTTTCCGCATTAAGTAACCTGCTTGGACATAATAAACTTTTCCGGTACCGATTAAAGGGAAATTATTCCCAGGACCATTTGCACTTCCACTCGCATTGATTCCATTAGCCACGTTGATGGCTCCACCATTTCGGATGTAATTGGGACCAAAATCATAATTGATGTAGGCGGCATAGGCAGTTAGTGCGGTTCCTTTTGAACTGTCTAAAGGCCTATCCATGAATATATCCACTCCAAATTGTTTGCTGGGGGCAAGAATTTTGGCTCCTTGGGTAGTAGCTCTGTATTCCACGGCGTTGGATTGAGTAGCAAAACCTGACCCAATATTCAGTACTTTCTTTTTCCCCAAATAAGTCCCGACCATATAAGGAAATTGGTTACTTTCTTTGTCCCAGAATTGCCACATCACGTAGCCTTGGTACTTCAGCTCCGGTGCATTTGGACTGAAATATGCCTGATTGATCACTCCCTCAGGTAATGTCGGCACTGGATTAAGAGCCGTCTGAATCGGAAATGGATTAGAAATAGAAAATCGGTAATCTAACTGCCCCACTTGCCCTTTTGCATAGACGCCTAGCATTCGTACAAACTGATCTGAGATATCATTGGTAGCTTCCTCAATAAAAGGTAAGTCCAATCCCAAAATAGTCCCCACGGAAGAGGATGCATAGCGAACAGTTCCATTGACACCATGAAGTCCTGCTCCAATGGTCAATTTGGAAGGAATCACCGCATACTCAGCAGTCACATCGTGTAAGAATAAACCTGGCTTTCGTGAAGAAAGTGAGCCGAAGCTATTGATACCAAACTGCGTATAGATAAACACTTTATCGGTCAGTTGCCCAAAAACTTGGTAACGAACTCGTCTCAATCCTACATCAAAACCGCTTTCCTTTGGCGTACCGAAAACTGTTGACCCAGGGTTAAAATTCGTGTGTCTTACCCAGATTTGTCCCAAACCTGTACCTCTTATATAGTGTGTTTGTGCATCATTCAGGAAAATTTTCAACTCCTTATCCTGTGCCTGAATCGAGGTGACGAATAGCATAGCGCACAGCGAAAACAAGCCTATGGCTTTGTATTTTAAGTATTTCATTCGAATTGTCAAATGGATTAGTCTAGCATTATGCACGAATTTCTTCAACAGAAACTCTTGCATAAAAACATGACTAGATCGATTGGATTAGCTAATTTTTGGAAGTTTACGGGCGGCAAGCTCATGAGCAGAAACTGCGACGTGTTTTTCTAAACCTATAATTTTGACAGTCCCACCATTATCCTCATAGTCATGCTGGAAATGGTGTAGATTCTCCATCACGGAGTGATCCACCAGTTTCGTATTTTTCAAGTCAATTGTCACATTGAACCCCGCTGGAATCTCCTCTAACTTTCGTTTAATACCTAGGTAATTTGAGAAAATCGCTGCTTTGTCAATTTCCACTAAATAGTTATTTCCTGCAAATGAAACTACAGTCGGTGCTTTAAAGAAGGAGCTGATTGGTGTACCATTGAATACGTGGAAAATCATTTTCAATACAATACCAGCTGCAATACCCACCAATAAATCTTCAAATAGCGTGAACAAAATAGTAACCACGAATATGGCCAACTGCTCCCGACCTATCTTAAATGTATTGACAAACTCCTTTGGATGGGCAAGTTTGATCCCAACAGTAATTAGCATGGCTGCAAGTGCCGCATTTGGAATCATCTCAATTACAGGAGTTGCGATCAAAACGAAAATCAACATAAACAAGCCGTGGAAGAAGTTTGCCCAACGCGTTTTAGCACCGCTACTTACGTTTGCAGAGCTACGGGCTACTTCTGAAATCATCGGAAGTCCACCTAGAAATGCCGTCAAAGTATTTCCTACGCCTACTGCAATCAGATCTTTATTGTTGTCGGACTTCCGCTTATAAGGATCGACCATATCAATAGCCTTAACGGTAAGTAAGGATTCCAATGAACCCACTAAAGCGAACATTATCACGTATTTGATGAATGTTCCTGTCATTGCAAAACCACCAAAATCCGCATTGTATTTCACATTCTCCACAAAATTGCCAATATGAAGCAAAGCATAGGCAGGTTCAGTATGTTCAAAATCCATTAGAATTTCGGCCGGAATAGCTAAAAGCAATACCACTAAAGGAGCGGGAATTTTCTTGATTTTAGCGTTTTTGATGTAGGGCCAGCCCATCATAATCGCAAGTGCGCCAACACCGATCAAGGAAGCCTTTGGATCTAAATTTGTGACAAAAGATGGAACTGCCAAGATCATATCGATGATAGATTTCCCTTTGTAAAGGATTGGATCAACATCCAACAACACAGGAATCTGCTTTGCAATAATGATAATACCAATCGCAGCAAGCATCCCGTGAATCGCAGAAAGTGGGAAGATATCAGCTAATTTTCCGAGTTTGAACACTCCGAAAAGCACCTGAACCAATCCAGCCACGACCATTGCGCCAAGGGCAAATCGCCAGCCGATCTCTCCCCCACCAAAGTCGGATACAGCTCCGGCTACGACCACGATCAATCCAGCAGCTGGACCCTTGATTGTCATCTTAGACCCTGCGAAAATACTGACTACAATACCACCGATAATTGCTGTAAGCAATCCCATGATCGGAGGAAAGTCAGAAGCTTTTGCAATTCCCAAACTCAAGGGCATTGCCAATAAAAACACTACAAAGCCAGAAATAGCATCTGACGAGAAATTTTCTTTTAATCCTTCCCATCCATCTTTTGGAAGCGAAAGCTTGATTGATTTTTCCATATTATTTATGGGTATCACCTACCCTATTGAGTGAAGATTTTATTATGAGTTGGACTTTGTAGCCAAACGTTGTTTAATGAATTGATTTTTTTTGCTCACAGCTAAATCTTCAGAGCTCAAAGATGAAATCTCGCGATCCACTGTGGCTCCCATAAATAGCCTGGCAAATATTCTAATGGTAACTATACCTTCCATGACGAAAGTCAAAGCTGCAATTGCGGCTAAGAGAAACTGATCTTCATGAATGTGTGAGAAAAGTAGGTCTTCGCCAAGAAAGGTTGGGGAAAGTGGGAAACCCATTAATCCTAATGCACTGAGTAGAAACAGGAATGCTACAATTGGATATTTGGTCACATATCCTTTGTAATGATGGAGACCATGCTGACCGGTCAATCGCTTAAGCCAATCAATCACTAGCAATCCTGAAATCCCGAAGAAGATTACCCCACTAAGATAAATTGCCACTTGAGGCCATGCGAATAGCTCGTTTTCAGCAATCGCCAGCACCATCCAGAAGTGGTTTAGGATTAAAAGAATCCAACTCAATCGAGCTGATTCGCGCTCTGAAAAGGCTTTCAACACCATCATCAATGCGATAAATCCAAAGATCACCGGTAAGTAAACATGGATAGACTCTGGAATCTGAATCCCTGCTACCAATAGGCTTAGGCCTAGAATATAGCTCGGAATGAAGTAAATTAGAACTGTCTTGTAGCTTAAGAAATCCAATCGATGTCCTAGGTTTTTCAGCGGTCGAAATATCATCCGATTCATCAATAGATCTAGGTTCCATTCTTTCAAGCTCCAGATGTAGCAGGATATAATAAGTCTGGAAGCAAGACCAGTCTTTACAGACTTTGGCTTAGGTTCAAACCCATAGAACTGCTCCCGAATCAGGTAGCTGACAATCGAAGGAGAAACTAAGAGTTGATAGGTTCGAAGGAATGCATTTCCTGCGAAGTGAATCAAAACCAATGTCTCCAATCCTAAAGCAACTTCGATAAACATAATCCCGATTTGAGTTAGTGAAGCGTATCCAATTTGGGTTTTGACAGAAGTCTGAACCCGTGCGATCATCGTCGAAAGTATTGCCGTAGTCAAACCAATCAGACCAATAATGATGCGGACCCCGATTTGATTTTCCCAGAATGGAAAAGTCCGAAGCAAAAGAAATACGCCCAAATGCACCGATAGCGAGCCATAGAAAATAGCAGAAGAAGGTGTCGGACCTTCCATCGCTCTTGGAAGCCAGGAAGAAAACGGAAATTGTGCGGACTTTGCTGCAGCTGCAAGCAAAAGCATCATGGAAATGAATAAACCAATACCAGAATGACCCATGAGATGCTCATGAACCAAATCGGCATTGCTCAACTTAAGAAAAGTTACATTTTCATGCCATAGATGATGGCTAGCCCACATGGCTAGGATCATCCCAACGTCCCCAATTCGGTAAATTGAAAATACCCGAATCGCATTTCGAGTAGGAAGGTAATTATTTCGATAAAATGCGATCAGTAAGAATGAGGAGATTCCCAAAATTTCCCATCCTATAAATAAGGTTTCAAAATTTCCCGCCAAAACGGTAATATTAAATCCTAAATAAAAGAAGAGAACAGTATTGAAAAACCGCTTGTATCCTGGCTCACGGTGCAGATAATACCTGCTGTAGAAGGTGATCAAGAAAGTAAGTAAGGCTCCGACGGCAACATAAACTGCCCCTACCCGATCAAAGAAAAAGTCAATCAGAAATTCAAAATTTGGATTTCGATATAGGACAAATTCTTTCACGTTTACCGCACCAAAACCTTCAATGCCCCACAATACCAACAATACCAGAATGCTGACCAAATTAAGACCAGCTGTGTAGAATGCTACTTTTGACAGTAGATTTTCCCGACTTTCTGGGATAATCAAACTCAATACAAAACCAATGAGTGGTATCCCAATCATTAATTGGATGAAGAACGTTAATTCCATTAGATTGAATCGATTAAGTAAACAGGCATATTCCCGGATTCGTCTTTGAGTCTATCCTGAAGGTGATCGATGTGCTCAATGCTGCTCAATGGCTTGTAGTTTACAAACTCACCATCTTTGTATTGGAAAAACTGCTTGGTTTCAGGTTGAATAACCACAAAGTGAACCCAATAATTTTTCACCCATTCATAGGTTGATGGATTAGCCAAGAAGACTTCCATCACCACTTCAGGGAAATGCTCTACAATTAGCATCAGGCGAATTGGATCATGAATCTCTACCATTTGGTATGGCAGTCCAGTTCTCAAATCCCCATCTGCGCCATTTGCCACACCGATTAGTCCCACTACATTATGAGGTAATTTAGTGCCCGCACCCAGACGATCGTTATCCATTCTGGAGAAATAGTATTCCAAATTGATGCCGCCACAGACTGGCGCCGCAGCTCCGAGAATCTTTGTCAGGGCTTTTCCCTCCGGATCTTTCCGATAGTCGTAGGAATTCAAGAATGCTCGACGATCAAGGAACAATTCGTTGATAGTAGACTTTCGCGAGACGATACAGAGACTATTCGTCGCGTGATTATATTCAGGTCTTGGTTCGAAAAGTGAGAAGGCTCGCTTTCTAACTGCTTCGTGAATTGAACCTACAGATTGAGCTTTCGAAAGTGTTGCAAACCTTCTGGATCGCTCCATAGAATTAGAATCCAATGCCTTAATGAAAAGCTCAATGTTTTTCTGATGTGAGGTTAAGTTTGCTGCTGATAAAATCTCAAGATCATAGTATTCTATCTCATCCTTGGTCGTATCGTGTAGTGCTCCTACAAATTGGGATGTGGTAGGAATGTCGATTCCACGTGAAGCTAAAATTGCCCGAACCCGAGAATCATTGGCCATGTGAGCTGCTACTCGAGCATTCACGGAACCTGGTCTACCACAGCATGCGCCACAATCATAACCCGCATAATGCGTATTATTGATACTGGAAGCTCCGTGACCGACTAGGTATACTAAAGGAGAAAATCCAGAAATCAAGCCGATAGATCGAAGCAAACTTTCTATTCGGTCTGCCATTTCCTCAATTTTGAAACCGATTTGAAGTTCATCCTCAAATTCTCCCATATGCTCTATAGTCAATGACCCATTTGGATCCATGTGCTTAAAGGAAGATACTTCCAGTGCTGAACTTGATGGGCTAAAGATGTTTTTGACCAAATTTAAAGCTGACCAAAAACCGATAGTCTGCGCACTGACCCATCCTCTGACTAAGGAATGGCTATTTTGATTGAAATGAACGTCCTTTTGGAGTTTTTTATGAGAAGCTGTTTCCTTGATTAGGTATTTAGGGAAAACTGGAGCAGGACATACTTTGGTATGGAATTTCCCGAATTCAGGTTGGAAATAGAACTCAACGCTGAAGAATCCCGGTGTACCAAAAGTGGCACAAGTTGGCTCGATGAATTCCAAATACCTCCGAATCGAGCATTCCCGATCATCAATACAAAACATTGCTTGAAAGCTCGGGATTGCTTTTGACTCAGGCACTGGTTTCACATAGCTAATACCTGCTAAGACCTCATCATAGTAGCTCCATTCGAATGCTTCCTGGAAACATTGTAAGATCAAATCCTGCTGACCCACTAGACTATTTTCGAATAACTGAGAAGTCTGATGTGGAAAGCGAACTCCGATTGGAATCCAGTTTTCCCCAAACTTTTGATCTAGCGCATCGATTTCCAACAGACATTCAAAGATCAATAAGTCTTCAAACTTTATCGGTCTCCGATCTAAGAGTGAGCTAGGTTGATCTTCTAAAACAGAGACCATTCCTGACCAACCGGGATGTGCAAATTGCTGATCAAAAAGATACCAGCCATATGCCTCTTCCTGGCCGACCAATATCTTTAATAGTTGTATTAGGTCAAGGTCAGGGTTTCCAATCAGTTTTTTGGCTCTTTTTCCCTTGAAAATGGAAGAATAACTAGCCTCATTGATTTTTCGAATTGCATCAAGAAAGCCAGTGGACTCAACTGGAAAAGACCAGATAGAAATCCCCTGATCGAGGTAAGCAGCTAATAATCTAAATAAAAATGGATGGATGCTTTTATCCAGATTAGTATGGTAATCCACTTTCCAATGAGCTCTAAATGAGCCAACCTTTGGATAAGTTTGTTGTATTGAGGGAGAATCGAGGATTTTTACAGCCCAATGCACAGCTTCTTTTTCACCGAAGTGATTTTGAAGGACTTGCTGTAAAATTTCGCTCTTAATTTTACCCTCCTTATAAAGAGATTTGTATTCGTCTATGGACAAATAACCTTTAAAGCCAAACTGGGTGTTGGCTTGCTTCAGTGCCTGATGAAATGGTAAGTGTTGAAACGCATGTAGCGTATTATGATGGACAAAGTCCTTCAAAGGCGCTTGGCTAGGAAGATAATGCCTGATTTCATGCAGAATCTCATCCAAGCCATAAGCATGCGAATGCTTAGATTGGTTCATAATTTTTTGCTCAAATAGTGGAAATAAAGCTTCTAAGGAAGCGATAAGGAGATCAACTCAAAAGTTGATTTCAGGCTATGTGGCCCTTAATTCAGATCAAGTCTGACTTCCAGCAGTCAAAAAGATCGTAGAGGTGAATCCCGTCTTTTTTGGCTTTTGTGGAGAAAAATGAAGTTTGCCAATCGGTATAATCCTTATTGGAAATAGAAAATATAGCAGTTTCTACAAAAAATAGTAGAGGTAAATCTTCCGTTTCACTTTTTTCTTCTTGCTCCTGACTCTCTATCAAAACGAGTTCAATGGATGAATCTTCAAGAAGTATTGGGTGAAGTTGGCTATCATTGATCGCCACAGAAATCAGTTCCTGCTCTAATGTTGCCAGTGAATCTAGCGTACCGTTAACCCCAATTCCTGAAAGGAAAAGTGATTTAAAAGCAAACAGTATTACACTTAAGATTATTGGCATTATGTTTCTAAAACGTCGAAAGTTAATTATTTTTTCATCACTTCAACAGAAAGAGAATTAAATTTAAGTTTTTTCAAAAAAAATTGTATTTTTTATCAATATGAAAAATTTAAAACCTTTTTATTAAAAATACCCTAATAAATTTAAGTTTTGTTTAAAACATACTATAAAATAAACTTTAACGGAATGAGTCAAAAGTTACAACTCATTTTTTAAAGGGACCAGGGAAATACCATGACTTATTTTGCCAAGATCTTTCTGAAATAAATTTTAAAAACTGAGCCTTTTCCAAGTTCACTTTCAAGCTTAATATCTCCGCCAGCATTAGTGACTGTCTTCTTTACTAGATATAATCCAACTCCAAGGCCTTCTGATTTTTGGTGGGAACGCTGAAAGGCTCCAAAGATTCTTTTCTTTTCTTTTTCTGCAATGCCTAGACCATTATCGGAAAGTGAAAGAACAATAAAGTCCCCTGATTCTTCGGTTTTTATGATGACTTCAAGGTTGCGATCAGGTGATCTGTATTTGATCGCATTACTCAAAAGGTTAAATAAAATACTTCTTAAATTCTTTTTCGAAAATGAGATTTCCGGCTCTTTTAAGTCTAAATGAATCTTTGCTTTTGATGATAGCAATTCCATTTTCATGCTCCCTTGAATCTCTTCCAAAAGCTGCTCAATATTGATAAAGTCTTGCTCGTCAATTTCACTTTCAATTTTTGCAATATCTGTAAGCTCATTGATTACACTCTTGAGATTTTGTGTGGACGAATAAATCAGATCAACTAAGTCAACCAATTCAATGTTTTGCTGAAGTTGTGTAGGGAGCAGCGTTTTTAGATGAGAAATAACTGAGACCAAATTATTCAACGGTCCCCGCAAATCATGGGAAACAGCATAAATAAATGTATCATGGTCTGCATTAATTCGTGACAGTTTATCCTGCACTTTTTTCAATTCAGTAATGTCATGAAAAGCGATATTCACTCCATCAATCTGATTGTATGGTTGTTTTACATAGGGCAACGCCATCATTTGATACCACCTCCCATCTATGGTTTGGACCTCTTTATCCACTGTGGCGCCAGTAGAGCTCACTTTTACGATATCGTCCATAAGTGTCGAAAACCTGATTTTGGTTGAAATATCACTTAATAGACGGCCTGTATCACTTTCCTTGAGGTTGATTTGCTTAATTGCAGAAGGTGTAAATTTTCTCAGAATTAGATCGCTGTCAACATACAGCTGTGCACTAATTGTTGATTTGAAATAGTTGTTCAAATCATCATTCAATTCGGCCAGCTCTCTTATTTTCTGTTGGTATTCAGTATTCACTGTTTGAAGCTCCTCATTCACGGACTGAAGCTCTTCATTGGTACTCTGCATTTCTTCATTGCTGGAAATTAGCTCTTCATTATAGGCCGAAATATTATCATTTGATATTTCCAGTTCTTTATGAGCGTCTTCCAGTTTTTGATTTGTTTCGGCTAGTTCCGCTCTCATATCTTCGATGTAGCGCATAGTATGCGCTCCTATTCCGAAGCTTTCTACGGAAGGTTCTATCGTTTTTTCTACTTTACCCTCGCCAAACATCACGAATACTAGATTTTGGGAGGATGAATTCTCGGACAAAAAAGGTCTCACAAATAAATTGACTGAGTGCAAGACCTTATTTTTTTCGAATTTTACAGTTTCAACACATGCCTCATTCGATTTTAATGCGCGGCGAACCGTGGTCGAGGTGACAATTGAAAGTGCTTCAGGGAGCATTTCAAGCAAGTTGTAGTTCAATATTTTTGGGAGGAGATATTTTTCGAAGGCCCCATACGATTGCTTAATTTCAAAATTAATATCAACCATTATTCCTGAATCATAGCCAGTCACTTCCAGTAGTGTCTGAAGGACCAATGTTGTGAGCTTGTTTTTCAAGTTATCCTTTTGTGGGATTTCTCTGAGATTTTGAGTTACCAATCTCTTATCAAGATTAGGGGTACTATATGTAGTGTCCCACAAATGGGGAATGTTGTCAATACTTTTAAATATTCTCCACTTCTTATCTTCCTCTTGGAATGATTCCTTCAATTCTCCTAGGCTTTCACTGGGACCTAAAAATAAAAACCCACCTCGATTGAGACAAAAATATAGTGAAGCTAAAATTCTCTTCTGCAATATAGGATTCATATATATGAGCATGTTTCTACAGCTTATCAGGTCAATCTTGCCATAAGGTGGCTGCTTTATAATGTCATGTTCTGCAAAAATAATCATCTTCCTGATGCTTTCCCTTACCTCGTATTGATCTCCTTTTTTCGTAAAAAATTTATGGAGCAGCTCCGTGGAGACATCCTTCTCGATATTCTCATGATATATACCTTTTGATGCACGAAGCAATGCATCCTTATCAATATCACTTGCAAAAATTTTTACTTCCAGATTTTTCTTGAGTTCTGTAAGATGCTCCATTATTAACATTGCAATTGAGTAAGCTTCTTCGCCTGTTGTGCAACCTACTACCCATACCTTTAATGTATCGACTTGTAATTTGGTTTCGACTATTTCGGGAATAACCTTTGTTTTTAGAACTTCAAATGCTCCTTTATCTCTGAAGAATCGAGTGACACCAATCATAAATTCCTTTGCTAGAATTTTAATCTCATCTGGATTGGCTTTTAAATATTCCTCATATTCCTCAAGTAGAGACATATTATTCTTAGTCATTCGGATTACTATTCGTCTGATCAGGGTAGGACGTTTGTATTCTGAAAAATCAAGAGGAGTGTACTCATCTATCAGGTGAAGTATTCTAACGAGTGTAGCGTCGGCATTTTCATTACTTCTAAGACCAAAGGTTCCTTCTAATATGTTACGGCGTAAGTAGTTTATGATTTCCCCAGGAATTAATTCAGGAGGAAGTATCAAGTCAACATTACCTGATTTGATGGCACTATTAGGCATTCCGTCAAACTTTGCACTGTTGGGCTCCTGCGCGATCACAAACCCACCTTTTCTTTTTATGGCGGCTATGCCTTTAGTGCCGTCAGAACCTGTGCCGGAGAGTATTATACCAATACTTTTCTCTTCCAGACTTGCCGCCAATGAATCAAAAAAGATGTCAATAGAAGTGTTCCGCTGTACTTCCTTGATATCAGTCAACATCAGTCGTCTATTCTTAATAGTCATGTTTTTTCCCTGTGGCATCAGGTAAACTTGATTGGGCTCGACAAACATTTCATTCTCGGCAACTGATATTTTTAGTTTACTGTGTTTGGCAAGGAGTTCTGCCATAAAGCTTTTATGATCAGGTGAGAGATGCTGAATGACAATGTATGCCACGCCATCCTCGGGAGTATGATCAAAAAGCATGTGGATAGCTTCCATGCCGCCCGCTGATGCTCCGATGGCTATGATATAAAGGTCTTTTGAATGGTCTTTGAGACTTTTTTTCATGGTGCAGAATAGTGAAACAATTGATAATCCATCCTTCCTAATTGATATGTAAATCAAATTAAGAATCTTGTGAGTAACCACTTTTTCTGCCTTTCAACCCTGAGGTAATTCTCTAATCAAGGAGTTCAGGTAAATTGAATTGCAAGTGCTAATTTCAATATACCATTATCTAATAGAACTTTAGCGAAGATTTCATTATTTCCTTTAGGAAATTTGAAGCCATTTTTCTTAGTTCCCAAAATCTAAAAAAACTAGCGCTACAATAAGGTTATATTAGTTTAGCATTGTTTTTAGCCAAAAATCAGAACCTTTTGAAGGTATCTCTATCTCGTCACCTCTATTAATGAAGTATTGCACGTTTTATACACATTGCAAATTCGGATACTCAATTAGTGGCATTCATGATTGAAGGCTTAGGCGGATTTTTGAAGTTTCCTTACTCTCATTGTTTGAGTTTATATGAACTTCGATAAAGTTATCAACCTTGAGGTCAATCTTTCTGATTGGAAATAGTTTTCGGTTAAGGTTTGGGCAAGCGGTCAAGTTTGAATACTATTCAGCTACCAACTAGCTAAATGTTGTCCGAGAATCGCCATGTATATTCGGTATTCAAAAGATAATTAATCGTTACTTATAGAAAATCACTTCCTAAGAACCGAACGAGTTAAGTGAATTTCTATTCTTGACTTTTCTAAAATCACTGATATTTATAATTTCTTCTTCAATTTGGCAGCTGGGTTTAAAAAAAATCATTTGCTTAACTTCTTACTTTGGTAAACACATATGAAAACTATTGGAATTTTTCTTTTCGACAATGTTGAGGTGCTTGATTTTGCGGGACCCTTTGAAGTCTTTTCGGTCGGTTCAGAATTGGAGAATTATAAAAATCACAAAGTGATCACTTTTTCGAAAGACGGAATGAAAATAAGGGCAGTGAACGGGCTTTCTGTAAATCCTGATTATGGGATTGAGGACCTTCCGAAAATTGATTTTTTGGTCATTCCAGGTGGAGATGGTAGTAAACAAGTTATTCTAGAAAAACCTACAATGGATGGATTGGAAGCTCTTTTGGACAGATGTGAATGGACCATGACCGTCTGCTCGGGCTCTCGAATTCCGGCTAAGTTGGGACTTTTAAATGGCAAACCTTTTTGCACGCATCACCTAGTCTATGAAAGCATTTCTTTGATTAGCCCGACCGCTATTTCGTGTCCTCAAAAGCGATTTATTCAATCCAGTGAACGGCTGTATACTGCAGCGGGGATCTCTGCAGGGATCGATTTATCCTTCTTTCTTTTAGAAGCTACCTTTGGGAAAAAACTAGCTGAAGAAACAGCGAAGTACATGGAATACGCAAATTATCCACTACCGATATGATTGCAAAAACACCAAGTCCCCCCTACTATGCAGTTATTTTTTCGAACCTTAGAACTGAGATTGAAGCAGGCTATGTGAAAACAGCCGAAGAAATGGTTCGCTTAGCTAGCGCCCAAAAAGGATATCTAGGATATGAAAGTGTCCGCAATGAATTGGGAATAACGATTAGCTATTGGAAGACACTCGAGGATATTAAGAATTGGAAGCAGGTCAGCGATCATTTGACCGCACAGCGTCTGGGGAGAGAACAGTGGTACAAAGCCTATAAGACTCGAATTTGTTTGGTAGAGCGGGATTATGGATTTGAGCTCTGATTATTTTCCATGATTAAAAAGCGTAGCCAACACTCAATCCTCCAAAGAGTGGCCAAAATACACCGTAGCCAAAAATCGGAGTAATACTTGCCCGGAAAAGGAAGCCTCCATCCACAGGTTCAGATCGATAACCTAAAATCATGTTACCAATGATTCCATCCCCAATCTTCCTACTGTTCCCAAATGTAAATGTATTGCTTCTATCAGAAGCTACTACATATGTCCCGCCTAGTCCTACTTCAAAATACTTTCCACGCTTTCCTAGGAGGTAATTTAAACCCACTGGAAAGGTAGCTACCGATGTGCCATCTATAGCGAAATATGAACCTCCGACCTTAAAACCTAGACCGTCAAGCCTATTTTGGAATCGTTGATCATAATTAAAAGAATAGCTAAGTCCATTTCCCAAAACCTCTAAGTAAACCGCCCTACTTTTAGTACGAACAAAATCGTCCAAGTTAGTTTGGGATTGAGCAAAAAATGAAATGCTTACTAATAGTAGTAGCGTAAAAAGACATTTCATAAAAGTAGACTTAGAATGCATACCCAAAACCAACTCCTGCATAAAGGGGCCAGAATCCATTATTGTTGAAAATTGGATTCAAATTGACTTTCCAAGTAAATCCACCATCTACAGGAATTCTTCGATAGCCAAAGTTCATCGTACCCATCACGCTTGGTGAACCATCCACATCTAGGATAAAACTATAGGAAGATCGATTGAACTCCTGGCAGATATATTGACCTGTATTTTGATCATAATACCCTGAAATACAATAGTCTTGGTACTTATTATCAAAAGCAAAAAAAGTGGCTCCGAAGCCTACTTCAAAGAAATGAACTCCTTTACCATATAATCGATTAACCATAATCGGAGCTGAAAAGAACGATTCGTTGGTAGTAGTGTATCCACCTAAACCAACTCTCATCCCCCATCCTTCCTGTTTGGTACGGTCAAACCTGAAGTCGTAATTAAAACTATAGGGTAAACCTGCCCCTCCTAATTCCACGTAGATAGCCTTTGTAGGCAAAGGAGTTTGATCCGTTTGAGCAATCGCAGAAATGCTCAGAAGAAAAAGAATAATTACTGGGAAAAAATTTTTCATAGTATTTTTAAGAATATTTAATTCAATAATACGTGCAAAGTTCTGAATAGATACATTGATTTTATTAATTTTTGAAGAAATATATTTGTTGAAAACAGAAATAGATCCTTGATATAATTATTTGAAGAAATGAATGACTTTAAAAAATTAATCGCTCGAAGTAAGAATATTCAGGCCACCCTGCTCCTCTTCTTTTCTTACATGACACTTTTAGTTTTGGGTGCTTGTATAGAAAATGTTGATTCTAACCCTTTTGGCGAATGTTCAAAGGCAGGCCTGAAATCTAATCTGAAAGATTTCGAAGTTTTGTATCAACCCTATAAAAACGAAAAGTACTCGACGGAAAGTGATGAGGTGAATTTTAAAGATTTCAGATTTAATCTCAATCTAACTATTGAGCGGATCAGTCAATCTTCTAGTACCTTTAATTTCCCGGGAAATGCCTATGCCTTATCTTGCCTTGCACTTTATGACGTCAGAAACGTATCGAATATTGCTATAATTTTGGCAGCGCCTTATGAAGGAATTCAGACAGGAACTGATATTTCTTATTTATTTCAGACTCAAGATGATATTCGCCTTTCAGAGTTTAGAGATTTCTCCAAAACCTCAGGTTTCATTTCATTGAACTTACAAAAGGCTCCGACATCTAAAACTCAATTAAAAACCAAGACAATCGTCTACTTTAAGAACGGAACCCAGAAACTCGTAGAATCCACCTCACCCATTTTGCTTATCAATTAATCATGCTCAAAAGAATATTTCTAGGCCTTTTTGTTACGGCGATGCTCTTAGTCATTGTCTACATGCTAGGGCCTAAAGTAAGTACTCAAGAACTCATCATAGAATTCCCTACTGTCCCCACCAGACTAAATGAACTATCAAAGTACATAGCCTCTCGAGAAGACAGTGTAAAAGGCTTAAAACAAGGTAATGAAGCATACATTGTTTGGGCTGATACGGCAAATAAGAGTAAAACTCCCTATTCGATCGTCTACATCCACGGTTTCAGTGCTAGCCCAATGGAAGGAGATCCAGTTCACCGCTTTCTTGCTGAACACTTTGGCGCTAATCTTTTTGTAACCCGACTTCCTGAGCATGGAATAAATCGAACTAATGGAATGGAGTATCTTACTCCACAAGCTTTGGCTAATGCTGCCGGAGAAGCTTATCAAATAGGAAAAAGCCTTGGTGATGAGGTGATTATTGTTGGGACTTCCATGGGAGGAGCCTTGAGTATTTTGCTTGCAAGTCAGCAGCCTGACATCAAGGCTTTAGTGCTTTATTCACCTGCCATTCGAGATAAAGGACAGCGGTTGGAAGCATTTTTCTCACCATGGAGTAAAAAACTAATGGAAGTAACCTTGATGGAAAATAAAGTTCTCAATCAGAAGCGAACTGGTGAAAAGCTTGCCTATTGGTCGGATCAGATTCATGTTAACGGCTATGAAAGCCTGGCAGTGCTGATGTATAGCGAAATGAATAAGACTACTTTCCAAAAGGTTACCCAACCATTATTTCTCGGTTATTTTTTCAAAAGTGAGGAAGAACAAGACCCGGTTGTTTCAGTACCTAAAATGCTTGAGATGTTTGATCAGGTGGGAACACCAGCAAATATGAAATTTAAAAAAGCCTTTCCAAAAACTGGCGATCACGTAATCGCAAGTTCAGTGACTTCCAAAGACTGGGAAGGAGTGATGTTTTCGACAATTGACTTTTTGGAAAACACAGTTGGGATACCTTCCAAAGCTGAATATCAGGATCAAGTGAATTCAATCATTCAGGCAGAAAACAATTTGATTGATCCTAAAAACTAAATAAGGGTCAAGTAGAAAAACTTGACCCTTATATTTCCAATAGCTCTTTTTATTCGAAGGTAAATCGAAAAGGTTCAGCCGGAAGATCAATTTTATTGACCAGGTTCACTGCTGGATTATCTGCCCAAGCGTATCGTATTTCTCCGCCAGTCATGTTTTCAGGCAACGTAATTTCAACTGTGGATTCTCCTCCTAAAGCTGCATTAGCAACCGAGAAGTTACCTTTCGAATCTCCTAAGATAAATCCGAGAACGGATGTACCTTCTTTAATCTTGAGCGTATCCCCCGTGGCAATAAATTTGATTTTCAGTTTATTTCCTTCACGGCTAAAACTTTCAAATTTAGGTCCTGAAGCGATCAATTTTTCTCCGTAAGCCACTTCACGAGCCTGAAGCCAAAGTCTTTCGCCGACATCTTTTTTATTTTTTGGATGGATATCTGCAGCCTCACCTATATCGATGATTACCGCCATTCCAGTATTTGGAAGTTCGAGCGTCTTAGCCTGAGCCTCCCTCAAAAATGCCCAATTGCTCTCTGGCTGTACTTCTTTGCGTTCCATGAAATTTGCAAGCTGCACGAAAAGGAACGGGAAATCTCCAATTTTCCATATGTTTCTCCAATTGGTAATCATCGTAGAAAATAGGTCCTTATATTCCTCGTGACGACCTGCATTGCTTTCTCCCTGGTACCAAATTACTCCTTTGATTGGGTATTTGACTAGCGGCAGGATCATTGAATTATACATCATTCCTGGCCTGAAAGCATAAAAATCTACTTTTGGAAGTTGAGGCTCGACGATCGAATTAGAGTATTTCCAATTTCCTTCCAGCGATATCTTTTTTTCATTTTGAAGCAAATACATTTCGCCTTTTGATCCCAAGGAAGGCTGGTTATTCCAAGTGTTTACTATTCTAAAGGTCAGTACATTAGACCCTGATAGTAAAAGTTCCTTAGGAAGCAAAAGATCACTCATGCTAGTACCCCAATCCTTATAATAAATTTGCTCTCCATTTAAATAAACAAAGGCCATTTGATTGATGTCTGGAATATGAAGGGTCACATCATCAGTAGTATTGAGTCTAAAATTTTTACGCAACCAAGCGATATGCTGCATTGGATTTCCTAGAGGTAAATTTATCGAGCTCCATTTGCTATCATTATAACCTAAAGATGAAACTTGCTGCGCAGTGATGCTATCCGGTTTGGCAACCATTAAATCTCGCAGCTCTCGATTCTTTTCATTGGTGAGGTTCTCTTTTTCCCATTTTTGCCTGTTCTCCAGTATATCTTTTGCTTCAGCCTGATAGGACTGCTCTTTTGCTGCCAAAATCTCCACATCCGTCCACCCCTCGGCAGGAGAACCTCCCCAGTTGGATTCGATAACACCAACAGCAACCTTTTTCTCCGAATTAATCCGCTTCGCGAAGAACCAAGCTATAGCAGAGAATTCGGGTAAATTCTCCTTATTAGCTACTTTCCAAAGACCGCCATCTAGTGTAGTCTGAGGAATTGCACTGTACTTTTTGGGGACTTTGAAAAACCGGATCATTGGATTCCCTCCTTCTACAAACTCCTGCTCCGCTCCGATTACTTCAGATTTGAGCGGCCACTCCATATTAGACTGGCCCCCAGCAAGCCATACGTCACCGATATAGACATCTTCAATCAACTGCTCATTTACTTGAAGCACGAAAGGTCCGCCTGCTTCAGATTTAGGTAATTTTATGATCCAAGTGCTATCTAATTCTACACTTGCACTCCCAACCGATCCCGCTAGACTAGCACGAACATTCTCACCCGGAATTCCTTTTCCCCATACAGAAATAGCTACATCCCGCTGTACCACCATACCATCAGTGAATAAGGTGGGTAAGACCACTTCCGAATCAAACTTGTCAGAACTACAAGAAAATAAGATCGAAATGAAACCAAGGATTAGGAGCTTTTTCATAGTTAGGGAGCTAAAAAAGAGACCCGAAGGTCTCTAATATTTAAATGTAACGATTTAATAGATTTTCGAAGTATTCTTGTTTTCCACTGATCTGTTGAGGCTCTCCGACTTCCATTGCATAAGTTCTTAACTCCTCCAATGTAAGGTCACCTGCCTCGAATAACTTACCTTTTCCGGAATCGAAACTTGAATAGCGATTTTTTCTGCGCGCTAGGTAATCAGATTTGTCCAAAATATCCTGAGCGATCAACATTCCACGTGCAAATGCATCCATACTTCCAATATGTGCTAAGAAAAGATCGTCCATATCGGTAGAGTTTCGTCTGATTTTAGCATCGAAATTCACTCCACCGCCTTGAATACCAGTTGATGTTAGAATAGTTAACATTGCCTCAGTCATTTCCTGAAGGTTCATGGCAAATTGATCAGTATCCCATCCATTTTGATAGTCCCCACGATTTGCATCAATACTACCTAGCATTCCAGCATCAGCTGCGACCTGAAGCTCATGTTGGAAAGTATGACCTGCAAGTGTTGCATGGTTGACTTCGATATTCAATTTGAAATCCTTATCCAAGCCGTGCTGTCTTAAAAACCCTATCACTGTTGCCGCATCGTAATCATATTGATGCTTGGTGGGCTCCATAGGCTTTGGTTCAATAAAGAAGGTTCCTTTGAATCCATTCTTGCGTGCATAATCCCGAGCCATGGTAAGGAATTTTGCCAAATGCTCCGTCTCACGCTTCATATCTGTATTCAATAAGGACATATACCCTTCTCTTCCTCCCCAGAACACATAATTCTCACCACCCAACTTAATAGTAGCGTCAATAGCATTTTTCACTTGAGTTCCAGCCCATGCCACAACACTAAAGTCCGGATTAGTGGATGCACCATTCATGTATCTAGGATTAGAAAACACATTGGCAGTTCCCCAAAGTAATTTAACACCAGTAGCATCTTGCTTTTCTTTTGCGTAGTCAGTGATGAGTTGCATATGCTTTTCATACTGCGAAAGGCTAGATCCTTCATCGATCAAGTCAATGTCATGAAAGCAATAATAAGGGGCTCCAATTTTAGTAATGAATTCAAAAGCTGCGTCCATCTTATCTTTTGCTCGCTGCACAGGGTCAGAAGCCACATCCCATGGATGTTTGATTGTCCCTGGTCCAAAGGGATCTCCACCGGTACCGCAGAAGGAATGCCAATAGGCAATAGCAAATTTAAAATGCTCCTTCATGGTCTTGCCAGCGATCATTCTATGCTCATCATAAAAGCGAAAAGCAAGTGGATTATCGGAATCTTTCCCTTCAAAAGGAATTTTACCGATGTTAGAAAAATAGGTTTTAGACATGAATTATAAGTTTTTAGGTTTTATAAACTGGTTAATTTTTAACTTTATCTAAGGCATGGAGCCAATTTTGATAAACATCCTCGTATTGGTTAAAGAAATTAGAATTTGGCTCAACAGATTCCAGCAAAGATAAGCCTTCAAATGCTTCAGAAGTAGAAGCAAATACACCAGCCCCAATTCCAGCTCCGCGAGCAGCACCTTGCGCGCCGTCGGTATCATAAAGCTCTAAAACAACTTTATTCATATTCACGAAGGTTTTCCGAAATAGTGGACTCAAAAACATATTTGCGTGACCTGCTTTCACTGTTTTAAGATTCATTCCCATGTCTTGCATGATTCGGAAGCCGTAAGTCAAAGCAGAAACGATTCCTTCTTGACCCGCTCTTAGCACATGATTCTTCGAATGCTTCAGTAAGTCTATTCCTAGCAAATGTGCTCCAACAGGCTTATTCTGCATGATTCGTTCTGCTCCATTTCCAAACGGAATAAACACCAAGCCATCAGCACCAATCGGAGCTGAAGATGCCATCATATTCATTTCCGGATAATCTATTTTTTGTCCACCTACCAATTTTTTGATCCAACTATTCAAAATCCCTGTACCATTTACACAAAGTAAAACTCCATAGGATGGGTTTTCTTTGGTATGATTCACGTGAACGAAAGTATTTACTCTTGATTTTGGATCATACAGCGGTGTATCACAAACTCCATAAACTGTTCCGGAAGTACCAGCGGTAGTTGCTAATTCTCCTGGCTTCAATACTTGAAGTGAAAACGCATTGTTTGGCTGATCTCCAGCACGATACGTAATTGGAACACCAGCTTCGATTCCCGTAAGTTCGCTTGCAAGCTCAGTTACATTTCCTTGCTGAGAAAAAGAAGGAAGTGCTCTAGGAATCCAATTAGGATTAATCTGATACTGATCAAGGACCTTTTGGCTAATTCCATTTGCTTTGAAATCCCAAAATATTCCTTCAGACAATCCTGTCTCAGAGGTGACAATCTCACCACTAAGTTTCATGGCGATGAAATCCCCTGGAAGCATAATTTTGTGGATTTTAGTAGCCAATTCCGGTTGATTCTCGATTACCCATCGAAGTTTGGATGCTGTAAAATTCCCCGGTGAATTCAACAAATGACTTAGGCAATACTCCTCACCCATTTCACTGAAGGCCGCTTCGCCGATCTCAACAGCTCTACTGTCACACCAAATTATGGATGATCGAAGTACCTTTTGGTTTTTATCCACCAAGACAAGTCCATGCATTTGGTAGGCGATTCCAATCCCTTGAAGTTCTTTTGATTTAATAGCTGCTTCAAACAAAACATGCTTTGTCGCTTGTTGCACATATTTCCACCAAGTCTCTGGATCTTGTTCTGCCCAACCCTTTTCAGGGGATTGGATTTGCATTTCTTCCTCAGGAAAAGACTTTGCCCCGATTGATTTGCCAGAATCCGCATCCAACAAGGATACTTTGATGGATGAACTTCCGATATCTATTCCTAATAGTAGTTTTCTCATTTGTTCTAATTTTACCAGAATACGGTGTATAGGGCAGCAATAATTCCAGTAATAATGAAGGCGCCAATTTTAAATCCAGTACTGGTCTTGAATAGATCCTTATTGATTTCGATACTATTTGGATGGTCTTTTCCTTTCCCTTCAATCAAACTAATTGCGATCATCAAAGCTGCCAAAACTAGAAATACGACACCCATTCGATCTAGGAATGGCAAATCTGGAAATGCAATTTTCAACACCACAGAAAGCGGAATACTAAGTGCTGCACCTACTAACGCTGCATTTGAAGTGGTTTTTTTCCAAAAGACACCAAAGAAGAAGATCGCAAATACTCCTGGGCTAATAAAGCCGGTATATTCTTGGATAAATTGGAATGCTTGGTCTAATTGGCCCAAAGCTGGTGCTACGATAGCAGCGATTACAAAAGCCGCTGCGGCAGTAATTCTACCAACTGTCACCTGCTTAGTCTCAGAAGCATCCTGACCGAAATATTTCTTGTAAATATCCATCGTGAAGATGGTTGAGGTGCTATTTGCCATGGAAGCTAGTGAGGAAACAATCGCTGCTGTTAAAGCTGCAAAGGCCAAACCTTTCAATCCCACAGGTAATAATTGAAGTAAAGTTGGATAAGCTCGATCCGATTTCACCAATCCGGTAATTGGATCTTTCATCGAATCAATGAAGGTTACATCAATTCCATTCTTCACAATCACCCAAGCAGCGATTCCTGGAATCACTACGATAAGAGGCATCAATAATTTCAAAAATCCTGCAAAAATCATCCCCTTTTGGGCCTCATCTAAACTTTTAGCGGCAAGAGCTCGCTGGGTAATGTATTGGTTAAAGCCCCAATAACTCAAATTGGTAATCCACATTCCACCGACCAAGACACTCAAGCCAGGAAGATCCAAGTATGCATCGCGCTCTCCGCCTTTACCATCTGGGATCATCATTTCTCCTTGTGAAAGAATCATGGAAAAATGACCTGGGACTTCTTCTCGAAGCAGGCCTAAACCTTCCCAAGCATTTCCCCCACCAACCATCTGAAGGGAGATATAAGTAGTTGCCAAACCTCCAGCTATCAAAAACACCACTTGAACTACATCTGTCCAAGCAACAGCCTTCAGGCCACCATATATAGAATATAGCATAGCGAAAAGTGCTAAACCTATGATTCCATATACCAAAGGCACATTGAGGATCGTGTTCAAACTAAGTGCTCCTAGATAAAGAACAGAAGTCAAGTTTACAAACACATATAAAAGCAACCAGAAAATGGCCATTGTAGTCCGAACTCTAGAATCGTATCTATCAAGCAAAAAGCCCGGCATTGTATAAATACCTTTCTTCATATAAATAGGTAGGAAAAAAATAGCTACTACTAAAAGTGTTGCGGCAGCCATCCATTCGTAGGTTGATATCGCCAATCCAAGTGCGAAGCCAGAACCAGACATTCCAATAAACTGCTCAGCAGAAATATTAGACGCGATCAACGAAGCACCTACAGCCCACCATGGCAATGCTTTGGATGCTAGGAAATAATCTGAAGAGTTTTTGACGTGCCCTTTTTTTTCTCGGGAGACAAAAAGTCCCATTCCAATAATAAGTAAACAATAGCCGACGAAGACGGCTAAATCTAAAGGTTCTAAAAGCATGAGGTGTTGGGTTTAATGGGTTTTCTTAGGGTAAGAGACTAAAATTCATGGTGCAAACCGTTAAATATAAGATAATATGCAAACGTCTGCATAATAAAATTTCGACTTTTTCGGATCGAGTACTGAAAAAATGACCAAACTGATTGATTACGAGTAGTTCCACAAAGGTTGAAAGCCTTTGGAGACATATTTAAATAATTGATAGTAAATTCTATAAATGCGTTAGGTTTAATACCATTCATTTTAAAAAATTTAGACAGGAGAATTGAAAAGCCTTCATGATTCAGGTAGTTAATCAATGTTATTGAAAGGGAACCATAATAATTGAAGGAGAGAAAGATCTTTAAAAATCCTAAAAAAGCTGATTCAAAAATACATGATGTCCAAAACTGAAATCAATCATTGAGATATTCGTGTTGGTTGAGCATTTACATTGTGGCAACAGCTACCTATCACTATTCAAAATTGTCTCACAATCGTTCACATAAGTGTTCAATACTGAACGATTTAATTGATTGATCAGAAGAAATGCAATAAAAAGAGGTTTTAGGATGACCATTTATATGGAAATAGAAGTATTTAATGAGATTTTTACTAGAATTTCCTAGTCATCACTTTACCTTAGCATCAAAATTGAATCAAACCTTATTATGGCAAACAAAAGCAGTGTTTTTGATATGATCGGTCCAATCATGATTGGTCCATCCTCATCACACACGGCCGGTGTTGTCAGGATTGCTCGAGCAGCAGTCCGAATATTAGGCGGTAAACCGGATGAAGCAATCGTTACTTTCTATAATTCATTTGCCAGAACGTATGAAGGACACGGAAGTGATCGAGCAATTATAGGTGGTTTGATGGATTTTAAAACAGATGATCCATTAATCAAAACTGCCTTAGAAATTGCCAAAGAGAAAGGGTTTATTTACAAATTCAAATCGATTGGTAACTCTTCAATTCATCATCCCAATACGATCAAACTTAATCTGAAGAAAGGTGATAAATCAATTGAAGTAATCGGAGAGAGTTTAGGAGGCGGAGTAATAAATATTGCGGAAGTGGATGGTTTTACAGCCAATTTTTCTGCCCAAAATCACAGCTTAATTATAAAAGCGAATGATGTTTCTGGAGCCATTGCTTTTATTGCCAGCATTATAGCACAAGAAAATGCAAATATTGCGACCATGTCTGTATCTAGAAAAGGAAAAAATGATCAGGCTTGTCATGTGATAGAAATGGATTCAGGAATTCAAAAAATTACACTAGAATACATGAATTCAATACCCTGGATCAAAGAGATAATTTACATACCAGATATAGACCTTTAATAGCACACATGAAAAAACACTTTTGGAGCGCACTAATTTTAGCAGTTTTGGCTTTTCCTTCGCTTGCTCAAGATATCCCTGACGGTCCTTACGATTTGCAGACTGCGGTGAACATAGCCTTGGAAAACAATCTGACCCTAAAGCGAAGTGAACTTAACCAACTCAGCAACGAAGCAACTTTAATGCAAAATAGAGGAGCTAGACTACCTACTTTATCGACAGGGGCCAGCTCCGGTTTTCGATGGGGTAGATCAATTAACCCAGTAACTAACTTGTTTGAAACAGCGAGGATCGGAAACGTCAACCTTTCGGCTAATTCGAATGTAACGCTGTTCGCTGGAAGTAGAGTTAACAATAATGTAAACCAAAGTAAGGCAAATTTGGAAGCAGGGCTTTATAATATTCAGGCGACTCGAAATGATATCACATTGAATATCATCAACCTTTTTGTCAATGTAGTATTTAATAGAGAGCAAGTTAATATTGCGGAAAATCAATTAGCTACCTCTAAGGAGCAATTGGATCGAACTAGCAAACTTGTGGCAGCTGGTTCGCTTCCTCTGGCGGATCAATATGATCTGCAAGCTCAAAATGCAACCAACGAGCTGGAGGTCATTAACTCTCGGAATAATCTTCGAATATCAAAGCTTAACCTTTCGCAGGCAATGCAAATTCCTTTCACAGATAATTTTGAAGTCGTCGAGCCCGAATTTGTCATCAATGAAAACTTGATGGCATCTGAAACTCCTGTGGCTATTTTTGATACCGCTGTGGAAATTATGCCTGAGATCAAACTAGCACAGGCAAATGTTGAAAGTGCTGAATATGGTGTAAAACTCGCTAAAGGTGCTTATCTCCCTACATTAGGATTAGGAGCTAACCTCTTCAGTAATTATGTAGATAGGTCCTTTGGAACAGACAGACCAGGTTTTGGTACGCAGATTGAAAACAATTTATCCCAATCAATGAATGTCAATCTTAGCATCCCTATTTTCTCTCAGTTTAATAACAAGGCAGCTGTACAACGTGCAAGGGTTCAGCAGCAAATCAGTGAAGTAGCAGAAATAGAAGCAAAAAACACGTTGAGACAAGATATCGAAACAGCTTATACTAGTGCCCTTGCTGCTGAGCAGTCCTATCAGGCAAACCTTATTAGATTGAAAGCAACAGAAGAATCATTTAGGATAGCGCAACAACGACTTAACGCTGGCGCAATCAACTCGGTAGATTTCCAAGTTGCCCAAAACAACCTTTTCAATACGCAAGCAGATTTATTAAACGCTAAATACACCTACATTTTCCGAGTAAAAGTTCTTGACTTCTATCTTGGTAACCCAATTAATCTTAACTAAACCATGGCCAACAAAAAATCAAATAAGCTATTGTACTACTTGGTAGGAGCAATAGTAGTCCTTATCATTTTTGCAGTTATAGCACGAAAAGCCGGCTGGGTCGGTGGTGTTAAAGAAGTTGAGGTAGAAGTATCAAAAGCAGCAAAAACTCAAATTATAGAAAAGGTAAGTGCATCCGGTGAAATTCAGCCAGAAGTTGAAGTGAAGCTCTCTCCAGATGTAGCAGGTGAAATCATCGAACTAAATGTCGCTGAAGGTGATTCAGTCGAAATGGGAAAACTTCTCGTGAAGATCCGTCCCGACAACTTTATCTCTGCGCTAGACAGAACCAAGGCAAATTTTAATCAGCAGCAAGCCAACTTGGCTCAATCTAGAGCAACATTGCAGCGATCAGAAGCGCAGTATACGCAGGCAAATTTGAACTTTGATCGTCAAAAGAAACTCTACGAACAGAAAGTGATTTCTGATCAGGATTTTGAGTCCGCACAGGCGACCTTCATTTCTGCTCAGAAAGATTTGGAAGCAGCGAAGCAAAATGTGATTGCCTCCGAATTTATCGTAAAAAGTTCTCAAGCTACTGTAAACGAAGCTGCTGAAAATCTTAGATTGACTAATGTCTATTCACCGGTGAGTGGAATCGTTTCTAATCTTTTGGTAGAGCAAGGAGAACGTGTAGTAGGAACGCAGCAGATGGCAGGTACTGAAATGCTAACCATCGCGAACCTTTCTAATATGGAGGTACGGGTAGATGTCAATGAAAATGATATCGTAAGACTGAGCCTTGGAGATACTACTATCATCGATGTTGATGCCTATGCTTTCACAGGCAAGAAGTTCAAAGGCATAGTGACTTCCATTGCGAATACTGCAAACACTAAAGTATCTTCTGATGCAGTGACTGAATTTAAGGTCAAAATCAAAATCTTGAATAGTTCGTATCAAGAATTAGTAAATTCTGGTAAAAAATACCCATTCAGACCAGGAATGACAGCTTCTGTAGAGATACTTACTACTTCAAAAGACAATGCATTGGCCGTTCCACTTTCAGCAGTCACTACCCGGGAAGATCAATTAGATACACTTGCTGGCGGAACGACCAAATCCAGAGAACTTGTTTTTATTAATGATGGAGGAATCGCCAAACTAAGAACAATCAAAACTGGGATCTCTGACTTCTTGAATATTGAAGTTCTGGAAGGCCTGAAAGAGGGTGATGAGATTATCTCAGGTCCTTATTTTATTGTAAGCAAGGAATTAAAAGAAGGAGATAAAATCAAAATTGCTACTGGCAAAATAAAGGTGGAGAAGGAAGATTAAGTCTCAATCTCTCATACAAAAAAGCCTTTTCGATTATCGAAAAGGCTTTTTTTTACCATTTTTTAAGTTGCTCATAAACGAGGTGAAGTGGAAATCCCATTACATTGTAATAAGACCCTTCGATTCGAGTGACGCCCATAAATCCGATCCACTCCTGGATTCCATAGGCGCCAGCTTTGTCAAAAGGTTTGTATTTACGAATGTAATGCCAAATCTCATCCTCAGTTAAAAGCCGGAAAGTGACAAGCGTTTCATCTTCCACAGTGATTTGCCTTAAAGAATCTCTTATCGTCACAGCAGTCATGACAGTATGAGTATCACCAGATAAACTTTTCAGCATATCAAAAGCTTCTTGCTCATTTGCCGGCTTCCCTAGGACATGATTATTTTCGATGACTACCGTGTCAGAAGTGATCAGCAATTCACCGACCTCAAGTTTCCCAAAGGCATCTGATTTTAATTTGGATAGATAGGCCGCTACATATTCTGCCTTCAGATCAACTGGAATATTTTCTTCTATAGCACTAACACGAACCTCAAACTCTACTTCTAAGCCTTTTAATAACTCTTGTCTTCGAGGTGAATTAGAGGCAAGAATAAGCTTTTTACCTTCTAGGTTAGCGAACATAGGCTTGATAATTAAATTCAAATTCTTCTTGGTTAATACTTGCGAATACTAACCCACCCAACGCTTTGGGATAAAAGTAGGTAGACTTTTGAGGCAGAACATGCCCTGAGTTACATACTTCCATGACTTGATTGAGTTCGATCTCCTGGGTGATTATCGCAAAGCTAGCCTTTCCCGATACTACCTCTTGAATGCATCGAGGAAAATTTCGCTCGTATACCAATTGGGAAGAATTGCGCTGATTATCTGAATCCATTCCCAGTATTCGAGTGAACACTAATTCATGTAATACCACTAGGTCAAGATTCCGGTATGGAAATGGAAGATCTTGATTGAACTTTTCGAAATTCGCTTTTGAAAGCTGTATCAAGTAGGAATTTTCGCCCATCATTAATCCAAAAGACCATGGCTTATGAAAAGCATAAATCCCAAGTTCCTCCGGATCACCAAAAGGCTTTACCACAAACCACTCTTCTAATTTTTTCAGGAATTCTTGCTCAGAAATATCTAAACCGTAAAAAATGCGGTGGGTTGGGAGAATTTTCAAATGATTTCCCGACGTATTAGTCAGATACATCATATGATAGTCATGGGCTTTCCACTGATGATCCGCAAATTGATCCTGCATGACTTTCCGATATTCGATGGCACCTTCAAGTCTATGGTGTCCATCTGCTAAGATGATCTGCTTATCCTTTAGCACACTTAAAAACGTACTGATCACTACTGCATCATGAATCACTGCGACTACTTCTCGAACGCCTTGATAATCCTCCAACTCATAAAGTGGTGACTCAATAGCTGCATCCATATAGGATTCCAATTGTTCGTCTGGATCTACATATAAGCCATGGGTTGGACTGGCTTGGATTTCAGAATTTTTCAAAAGATCAATTCGATCATTCACTGCAGAAACTATTGTGTTTTCATGACGGAGAATCACTTTTTCTTTCCAGTCATAGGCTTTAATCTGAATGATAAAGCCTTTGCGACAGCGCTCTTTATTCTCTCCGGGCAACCTGAAATATTGATAATAGACGTAAATCCCAGGCAATGCATCTTGAGTTAGCACCCCTTCAGCTTTCCATTTAGCAAGTATAATTGCCGCTTCTTCAGCTGGATTCTCCCCTCTTGGTACTGACAAGTGAATGCTATTCAACGGATTTTCATAAAGATTTTTCCGCTGCTTTGCCGAAACCACATCAAATAACGGTGCGGTTAGATTTTCGATTTGGGAGGCTAAAGAATCTGAGTATCGCCAACCTTTGATAGGTAGAATTTCTGCCATTTTAATTTAATCTCTTTCTCCAAGCGGATCCTGAATCGTTTTTTTCCGTTAAAGTTTTCTTAGTTTCTGAATTTGTAAAAAACTCAACGGCCAAAGCTGAAAGAAGTTCCAATTCCTTTTCTTCAAAAGTGGGTTCCAAAACTGCAGGACTGAAGAACTTTTCCACAAATTTCGTATCAAAATTACCACTCCGAAAAGCTTCATGATTTAATGCAAACCGGCAAAAATCGAGTGTAGTTTGGATTCCTGAAATCTTATAATCATCGATCGCACGGATCATCCGATCAATTGCTGAATTACGATCTGCTGCGTGCGTGATCAACTTGGCAATCATAGGATCATAATAAATAGGAATCGTCATCCCTTCTTCAAATCCATCATCTACTCTGATGCCAGGTCCTTGTGGTCGCTGATAGGTATCCAATGTTCCAATGTCGGGGAGGAAATTATTTTTGGGGTCTTCCGCGTAAACTCTGACTTCCACAGCATGACCGTGGATTTTCAGATCTTCTTGGGCAAAATCCAGTGCTTGACCTGAAGCGATTTTCAATTGCTCTCGGACTAAATCTTTTCCAGTGATCATTTCGGTCACTGGATGCTCCACTTGCAACCGGGTATTCATTTCTAAGAAATAGAAATTCAACTGATCGTCCACAATAAACTCCACAGTGCCCGCACCGTAATAATTACAAGCTTTTGCCACACCTACTGCAGCTTCACCCATTGCTTTTCTCATTTCTTCCGAGACTACAGCCGATGGAGCTTCTTCGATAACTTTCTGATGCCGACGTTGAATAGAACATTCCCGTTCGAAAAGGTGGACCACATTTCCATGCTGATCACCTAGCACCTGTATTTCAATATGTCTGGGTGAAGTGATGAATTTCTCTATAAAAACTGCACCATCTCCAAAAGCAGATTTAGCCTCACTCACTGCTCGCTGCATCTGTTCTTCAAATTCAGCTTCATTCTCGACAATTCGCATTCCCTTTCCACCGCCTCCAGCACTCGCTTTAATTAAGATAGGATAGCCAATTTCCACCGCTCGTCTTTTAGCTTCAACAATATCAGAAATGGCTTCTTCTGTGCCAGGAACTAAAGGAATATCATATTTTGCAACCGCCTGCTTAGCAGCCAGTTTACTTCCCATGATTCGAATAGCTTCCGGGGAAGGACCGACAAAAATTAGCCCTGCAGCAGCTACTGCTTTTGCGAAGCTTTCATTTTCTGACAAGAAACCATAACCCGGATGAATTGCATCCACTCCTAAATCTTTGGCAACTTGAATAATTTTATCTCCTAATAGATAGGACTCAGAGGATGGTGGTGGGCCAAGGCAAATCGCTTCATCGGCAAATTTTACATGTGGGGAATTCCGGTCTGCTTCACTGTAGACAGCTACAGTAGCAATTCCCATTTCCCGAGCTGTGCGCATGATTCTAAGGCTTATCTCTCCCCGGTTGGCGACTAACAGTTTTTTTATTTCTGGCATTTACACTAAAGTTTTTGGGTTTTGTAAGTCTGTAAGCGAAATAAAGAAATAAATCCGAGGATTATAAAGAATATGGCCAAACGAACAGGCTTTTTTGCTTTGGAGGTATTTAAGTTTTATTTTTGGGGGTTAACTGAATTAATCATTAGTACCCTCATCACTTAAAATCAAACGCTTTGGATTTATTTGCAAAATTGAAGACTAACATGGGACCGCTGGGCAAACATTCTGAGTTTGCAGATGGCTACTTCTCATTTCCTAAACTAGAAGGTGAAATCGCCCCAAGAATGAAATTTCAAGGGAAAGATGTTCTTACTTGGAGTTTGAATAATTACCTAGGTCTAGCCAATCACCCAGAAGTACGAAAGTCCGATGCGGACGCTGCTGCGAAATGGGGAGCTGCCTATCCTATGGGAGCTCGAATGATGTCAGGACAAACTAGTCTTCATGAAAAGTTAGAGGATGAACTTGCTGCTTTCGTAGGCAAGAAAAAAGCTTACTTATTAAATTACGGCTATCAGGGAATCATGTCTGTGATTGATTCATTATTGGATCGCAAAGATGTAGTGGTTTATGATTCCGAGTGTCACGCATGTATCATTGATGCACTTCGTATGCACTTGGGCAAGCGATATGTTTTCCCTCACAATGATATTGAGAGCTGTGAGAAACAATTGGAGCGAGCGACCAAACTTGCGAATGAAACTGGAGGAGGAATTCTAGTCATCACCGAGGGAGTTTTTGGAATGACAGGAGATCAGGGGAAATTGAAAGAAATCGTTGAGCTTAAAAAGAAATTTGAATTTAGACTCCTTATAGATGATGCACATGGATTCGGAACTATGGGCAAAACTGGCGCTGGAACCGACGAAGAGCAAGGAGTCCAAGATGAGGTAGACATCTACTTCTCAACTTTTGCTAAATCAATGGCAAGTATCGGTGCATTTGTCGCTGGCGACCCAGATTTGATTCTTTATTTAAGATATAATATGCGTTCCCAGATTTTTGCAAAGTCTCTTCCAATGTTATTGGTAGAGGGTGCTTTGACACGTCTTAAGTTGCTAAAAACGCAACCGGAATTGAAGGATAATTTGTGGAAAATCGTCAATGCACTTCGAAAAGGACTGCATGAGAATGGTTTTAGCACAGGAAAATCAAACTCTCCGGTGACTCCAGTTGTATTGAATGGAACCATAGGAGAAGCAGCTGCACTGACGAAGGATCTGAGAGAAAATTATGCTATTTTCTGCTCTGTAGTAATTTATCCTGTAATACCTAAAGGCATGATTATCTTGCGTTTGATCCCAACTGCAGTGCATACTTTGGAAGATGTAAGAGAAACAATTTCTGCATTTGCAGCAATCAAAGAAAAGCTGACAAGTGGGTTCTACAGAAATTCTGAACTTGCTATTTCCTTGGGTGAATAAAAAAAATAGTAAATAAAATGCCCTCAGGGTTGAACTAGCAAGTATTTGGCCTATATTAGATTCAAATAAACTTATCATCAACCTAAAAAAAACACTTTAACTATGAACAAATTTAGTGAAGTTAGAGATTTGATCCTCGGTATGGAGGAAGATTTCGTTAAGTTCTACGACAAAGGCAATCAAGCTGCGGGAACACGAGTTAGAAAAGGAATGCAAGACCTTAAGAATATTGCTCAGGACATCCGTAAGGAAGTTCAAGACAAGAAAAACGAAGGTTAATCTTGAAATAAAAAAAGGTGACTTCATAGTCACCTTTTTTTTATGTCCTTTTATTATGGTTAGAATTCCATTTTGTTGTTTTTCCGCTCTAAATCAGCCATTCGCATAGAAGGATCTATTTCCACAGACTTAATATTATCTTTCTTTTGAGAAATTTTTATGGTTTTGGTCAGATTTGTCCAAGGCCAATCTGACGTCATTGATCGCATAGGCATATCTTTTTCAACTGGCTTCTCCCCTCTCATGATTACTAAAGGCAAATAAATCAGCTCAGAACTCCCGTCTGTATAAGTAATTACCAAATCAACAGGCATCGGCATTAACCCAATTCGCTCCAGAACGATTTCAGTTTCATTTCCCTGAGGATTTACCGCTTTGATTCCATAATCAATCGTCTTGGTCGAGTTCACAAAGTATTCTTTGTACCAATCCAACTCTATCCCACTTTCTTTCTCCATAATTCGAACTAAGTCGTTGACATTTGGATGTCTAAACTTCCAAGTATCGAAATATCTCAACATCGCTCGATCTCTCACATCATCTCCAATCACATAGCCCATTTGAGCTATGAAAGTTGCCCCTTTTGAATAAGCAGCAGAACTATAGGCAGAATTTGTATTGTAATGATCCGAGTGTGTATTCATCGGCTCTTCCAATCCAGACTTAGCCAACTTGATATAACCTGCATATGAACCGGCTGTTGGATTTGCCGAAGGAGAATATATCTCACTCATTGCTAGACTTGATGCATAACTTGTGAATCCCTCATCCATCCAAGGATAAAGTGACTCATTTGTAGCCAATACCCCATGAAACCAGCTGTGAGCTAGCTCGTGAACCATTACTCCGACTAAGCTCCGAATGCTTCGTTCACCGGTAATCAAGGTGGACATCGCATATTCCATTCCTCCATCACCGCCTTGCACCACAGAGAATTGCTTATATGGATATTGTCCAAAATGCTCGGAGAGATAGTTTATCGCCTTGGGTGTGTACTCTTTCAATTTCTCCCAACTCTCCGAAGTTTTCTCTCCGGGAATAAAGAAATGGTGAACAGTGATTCCATTTTGCATTAGCACTTTATCATGCTGATAGTTAGGATCTGCTGCCCACATAAAATCATGGACCATTGGAGCTTTAAAGTGCCATGTCAAGGTATTCCCTTTTGGGGTGGGAACTATTACCCCTTCATCCTCATAGCCATGACCAATTTCATTTGGGTTTTGTAAGTAACCAGTTCCACCTATTACATAGGTTTTATCCAAGGTGATTTTCACATCAAAATCTCCCCAAATTCCATAAAATTCTCGACCGATGTAAGGATTTGAATGCCAGCCTTGCTCATCATAGTTAGCCAGTTTAGGATACCACTGAGATATAGAATAGCGAACTCCCTCGGCTCCATCTCTTCCCGATCTTCTGATCTGAAGTGGAACTTGGCCGTTGAATGTGGATTCGAATTTCACGGTAGAATTCGGAAGGATAGGATTATCCAAGTAAACGACCAAGACCGTCTCCTCCTCGGTAAACCTGACCGATACTCCATTCATTTTCAATTTATTGAGATGTAAATAGCCTATTTCAGTTGGCTTTAGCTTAGCGATCCGATCTGCCACTCTTTTATCCGGATCTGTAATACTTCTAGATCGCTCATCCATCATGCTTCCAGGTTGGAAAGCATTATAATACAAATGAAAAAAAACTCGATCTAAGGTGTCAGGAGAATTATTCGTATAGGAAATAACTTGACTACCTGTGTATTGATTGGTGTTGACGTCTAAGTTGACATCCATTTGATAGTTGATCGCTTGTTGAAATCTACCCGTTTGACCTTGAGCCAAGTTTGCGAGAAAAAGGGATAGAAAAAGCCCCGTTATAGACTTCATCAAATAAGAATTCATATAATTTAATTTTTAATTTCATAAAGAAAAGGAAAAAGAGATTTTCTAACAAACCATCGATATAAAAGCCAATAGTCAATAGTAATTGAAATGCCTTTTCCGCTAAAATAAATTCCCATTCGCTTCCCCTATCTTTTTACTTAATTGGAGCTTTACTTAAAACACAACCTATGAGAAAAATTTACATCCTCATTTTTGCTATGCTTATGGGCTTTTCAGCTCATTCTCAGCAAGTAGATATGGATTTATTCAAATCCATGAAAACAAGAAATGTAGGCCCTGCTGGCATGAGTGGTCGAATCACTTCGATCGATGCTGTGGATGCTAATCCGACAATAATCTATGCAGGCGCTGCTTCTGGCGGTCTTTGGAAATCTACCTCTGGTGGAATCACTTGGGATCCGATTTTCGATGATCAAAAAATTCACTCTATCGGTGCGATTTCTATTTACCAAAAAAATCCTGATCTCATCTGGGTAGGAACTGGTGAGGGAAATCCGAGGAATTCCTTGACTATGGGCGGGGGAGTCTACCGATCTCTGGATGCAGGAAAAACCTGGGATCTGATGGGATTGGAAAAAACTAAAGCCATCCATCGTATCATTATTCATCCAGAGGATCCAAATACGGTATTTGTCGGCGCTATAGGATCCCCTTGGGGAGAGCAAGAAGACCGTGGAGTGTATAAGACTACCGATGGAGGGAAAACTTGGAAGAAGATTCTATACGTAGATGCCAAAACTGGTGTTGGTGAGATGATCATGGATCCTAATAATCCTAATAAAATCTTTGTCAACATGTGGCAGCATCGTCGTTATCCCGACTTTTTTGAATCAGGAGGACCTTCTTCAGGATTATACTTGACACTTGATGGTGGTGAAAACTGGAAAAAGCTAGACGATAAAAACGGAATCCCTAAGGGAGATTTAGGAAGAATGGGCTTGGCTATTTCAGAATCAAATAGCAATAAAGTCTATGCGCTGATCGAGTCTAAGAAAAATGCTCTTTATGTCTCTGAAGATGGAGGAAATAAGTTTGAAAAAATCAATGATGGAGGCGATATCGGTGATCGTCCTTTCTACTATTTTGAGATCTATGCTGATCCGAAAAATGAGAATCGGATTTATACCTTATATAGTAGAGTAGGAATGAGTGAGGACGGTGGCAAATCATTCCAGCAACTCTTACAATATGACGGAGTTCATCCAGATCATCATGCTTGGTATATCAATCCTTTTGATCCGAAACTCATGATTGATGGTAATGATGGTGGTTTGAACATCACAAGAGATGGAGGCAAGACTTGGTATTTTGCAGAAAATATTCCTGTTGGTCAGTTTTACCATGTCAATGTGGACAATGAATTGCCATATAATATTTACGGCGGAATGCAGGATAACGGCTCTTGGGTTGGGCCTTCCTATATCTGGAGAAGAGATGGCATTCGGAATACCTATTGGCAAGAAATTTCCTTTGGAGATGGCTTCGATGTGGTCCCTGATCCCACTGATTCCCGATATGGCTATACTATGTCTCAAGGTGGTAATGTATCCCGATTTGATAAGGAAACGGGTCATAATAAAACCGTAAGGCCAACTCATCCTGACAAAGATGTTTTCCTTCGGTTCAACTGGAACGCCGCCATTGCGCAGGATCCTCATAATGCGAAGACCGTATATTATGGTTCTCAATTTCTACATAAGTCAACTGACAATGGAGATACTTGGGAAATCATTTCTCCAGATCTTACCACAAATGACACTACCAAGCAGCGACAGCAATCAACTGGAGGATTAACTTTTGATATCACTGGAGCTGAAAATCATACGACCATTTTGGCCATTGCTCCTAGCCCAATAGATCCGAATGTAATCTGGGTAGGAACAGATGATGGTAATGTGCAAGTGACAAAGGACGGAGGAAAAACTTGGACTAATGTAGTTTCCAAACTCAAAGGTCTGCCGAATGGATCTTGGGTGCCACAGATTCAGGCTTCTACCTACGATGCAAATGAAGCGTGGGTAATCGCTAACAATTATCGAAATAATGATTTCAGTGCCTATGCTTACCATACGTCGAATCTCGGTTCTTCATTTATCCGGATAGCAGATGATAGCAAAGTCTCTGGCTATACACTCTCCATCAAACAAGATATAGAAGTTCCCGAGTTAGTTTTTTTAGGAACCGAATTTGGGCTTTATGTTTCCTTCGATAAAGCTAAAACGTGGAATAAATGGGAAAATGGCTATCCTAAGGCAGTTTCAACTTACGACTTAGCAATTCAAGAGCGAGAAGCTGATCTTGTGATTGGCACTTTTGGAAGATCCATGTGGGTACTGGATGATATCAGACCGCTAAGAGTTTTTGCAAAAAATTCAGGAAAACTACCTACAGCAAAAATCACCGCAGTTGCCACTCCTGATGCTTATCAAGTTGAGGTACAACAACCTCATGGCGAGCGATTTGCAGCGAATGCAAAGTATGCTGCAGAAAATAGAGAATTTGGAGGCAGAATCAGCTTTATCATGAGTGATCTCGATACGGCTAAACTTGATACAGTCACAATAAAAATCTTTAATGCGGCTAATGAGCAAATCAGAACTTTGAAAACTGTTCCTATAAAAGGAGTAAACAAAGTAACTTGGAACCTAGATCGGAAATCTACTTCAACCGCTACTTCAGGTCGAGGTGGCAGAGGTGGAAATCGAACCGGTTTCTATGAACCAAGCGGTGGAGATGCCCTGCCTGGAGCATATAAGTTGGTTTTTGAGTATAAAGAAGAATCTGACTCCACCATGATTAATGTATTCATGGATCCAAGAATCGACTATAAGTTAGCTGATTTAAAAGCTCGGGAAGATTTTACAAAGAGACTTGAAGCCCTTTCTTCAGAGGTATCTAGTTCCACTGAAAAACTGGATGATGCGCAAAAAGTAATTGATAAAGTCTTGAATCTTACAAAGGATTTAGATACCGAAGAAGCGAAAGCTTTAAGCAAAGCGGCAAAGGATATCAAGAAAAAGCTGGATACTACTCGGGAAGCATTTAACGGACCTACCATGGAAGGTCAAGGAATCGTAAGAAGCCTTTACCCTACAGCCATGACCACGATTAATGCACCAAGAAGGTATGTCGGTTCATCTTATACTTCACCAGGCCCTACTGAAGAGCGGTTATTTGGACATGCAAGAACTGCTGCCGATGTAGCAATGGCAGAAGTAGAGAAATTCATAAATGGCGACTGGAAAGCTTTTGAAGAAAAAGTAAAGGCTACTCCAATTGACCTATTTGAGGAAGTGAAAAAAGATTAATTTTCAGTTACTTTAATTTAAAAGGCATTTGCTTCAGCAGATGCCTTTTTTATTGTTTTCTAAATCCTTAACCTTCGAATCAATGTCCACAAATCATAAAATAGGATGGAAAACTGCCGCTGGTTTGGTCATCGCGAATATGATCGGAACGGGGGTGTTTACCAGTTTAGGATTTCAACTAATTGAAGTCCAGAACACTTGGTCTATAATTTTGCTTTGGACTTTAGGTGGAGCAATGGCTTTGATTGGAGCACTGATCTATGCGGAGCTCGGCACCCATTTCCAAAAATCGGGAGGTGATTATATTTTCCTCTCGGAAACGCTGCATCCTTCTATCGGTTATCTCTATGCATGGATTTCATTGACCGTTGGCTTTTCAGCACCGATCGCCATCGCGGCCATGGCAATGAACAATTACCTCGCTCCTATTTTGGGAGAAAGTAGTTGGCCAGGTTTAATTTTCTTAATCGGAATCCCGATCGGTCACATTGTTAGTCTTCGGCAGAGCAGCTTAATCCAAAATAGCTTTACACTTTTGAAAATTAGCTTTGTCCTAATTCTAATTGGAATAGGCTTTTATTTTTCTTCAAATATTGAGTTCACAGCTTTGGACTTTTCTTCGAATTGGATCAATGAAGTCACCAAACCGGGTTTTGCAGTATCATTGATTTTTGTCTTTTATGCTTTTACCGGTTGGAATTCGGCCGCCTATATTGTCGAAGAAATCGATCAGCCCAGAAAAAACCTCCCAAAAGCATTGATCAGTTCGACCATTTTTGTGACGGTCGTTTACATCTTACTTCAAGTGGTTTTCTTAAAACATGCCTCAGTTGATCAACTCTCTGCTAATGTTCAAGTTGCCACCATTGTCTTTGAAAATATATTTGGACCGACAGGAGCAGCTTGGATCAGTTTTTTTATTGCTATCCAATTGATCGCCACTATCAGTGGTTATTCTTGGATTGGACCACGAATTACCCATTCGATCGCGAAAGACTACAAGCTTTGGAAACCTGTTGCAACTGTGAATTCACAAGGAATTCCTGTGGCAGCAATAGTTCTAAATACTGCCATCAGTTTGATTCTATTTCTATCAGGGTCCTTTGAGCAAATTCTGATTTATGCAGGTTTCGTACTTCAATTAATGGGGACCATCACCATTTATTCATCGCTTAAGGTCAAAACGAGTTTGGGATTCAAAAGCCCTTGGAAGCCATATTTACAAATCTCCTATATCACTTTGAGTCTTGGAATCATGGGCTATATCATTTGGGATAAGCCATTAGAGAGTCTAATTGGGTTAGGTTTAGTGATTGTAGGTTTATTGCTCTATTTGATCGATAGTCCTAACGGCAAGGAGAAAAGAGATTAATTACTGTTTCGATCACCTACAATAGCCTTTTATCCATTCGCTACGGTATGGCTGAGTATGATGGCATACTTTGGCATATAGTTGTTTTTTTAGCTATCCCAAAGATTACATTTTCCAAAGGAGCTCCATCTTAGCCAGCTCTCTCACCTGCGAAATGCCTTCGGAGCTTGCTTGCTTTAGCTATCACCCATACAAGACAAAAAAGCAAAGTGCTTGAAATAAATTTCAAGCACTTTTACTCTAAATCATATTTGACTAATTGACTTTCACCAGTCGCTTAGTAATGGTTTCGAAATTGATCTGAACTTGGATTTGGTATAAGCCATTGCTCAATTCCCTTAAATCTATTTTTCGGATAAATCCTTTTTCATAATCTCCAGATTCCTCTAAGACAAGTCTTCCTGCAGCATCAAACATCTTCAAAGTGACAATCGATGGCTGCGAGAAATCAATTTTGACATTGGTTTCTTTCGAGGCTGGATTAGGATAAACCAGTACTGTATTTTGCAATCCTTCTGGAGTTAAGGTGAAAGATTTCCCTAAAACATGTCCTACAATGTCCATACTGGATACATTGATGACAAAAGACTTACTTTCAATCGATCCACCTTTCCAAATCAACCTATTCTCTTCGATGTAGAAATTAGAATCTTCACCCATAGAATATTCATGGTATTCATCCGCTGGGTCGATAGTTTCCAATAATCCAATTATATCACCTTCTTTGACATTAACTGGAACCACTTGGCCAGAGAGAATGATATCAGTTGGCGAAGCCTTGTCCAAAACAAGAACAGCAGCCTGAATAGTCTCGGTTGGGATAAGAGATAAAGAATCCCTCAAGAAACCATCGATAAATTGGACGCCTTCTAAAAGTTGGTTATAGGAATTCATATTCCAATCAGCCTCTTTTCCAGTAAGGTCTCTTTCTACCTCATTCAGCTTATCTTGGAGTACGTCGTTCTTAGTATTCCATTCCACCACTATTAACTCTGAATCTCTGACAAGCCAGTTCTTTCCCTTGTCAGGACCGTGAATTGTAATACTACCTCCCGTAAGATTAGTGGTGGATTCTTTATTTTCTGAAACACCCTTCTCATTATCATATACTATTGTAGATGTTCCAGTTCGCCAGATCTTTATTCTAAACTTATCAGTCTCTTTTTTGCCACCTTTCTTTTTATCGCCTTTGTCATCATCTTTTTTATCACCATCAATAGCTGAAACCAAGAATGAATAACCAGAAATACCATTTATACTTCCTTTCCCTTTGTAGATGCCTTTATAACCAGCTATTACCAAAGACATATCCTGATAAGAGGAGCTGTGGAAATTTATACCACCATTTTTAAACTGGAATTCAGTATTTCCATCCACCTTCTGAGTTCCTTTTTTGTATTTAGCGACAAAGCCAAAATTAGCCCTTCCTTCAACATTAGGGAACGAATAATAAGCTCCTTTTGGTGACCAGAAAGTTCCTCCTCCTGTAATAAATCCACCATTTGGATCATAAATTACGGCAAGATCTGTCAATCGCTCTACTCTATTACCGCAAGCGTCTATGATTACCAATTTGATTTGGTAAACGCCAGCTTTTCTATATACATGTTCAGCATCGTACCCTGTGTCAAGGTCATCAGAATCGTTTTCTCCACAATTGTTATACCCATGGTGATCATTGTGATCATGATGATTTGGGTTGAAAATTGGGAAATATTTCTTTGGCTTGAACCAAGATTGAATGTAGCGAGAATTAGTATTTGAAATACTTCTTGCATTAGGGTTCAAAACAGGTGTGGTAGTGCCGTCGTCCCAATCCCAATATGCTTCTACAACTGCCCCAGCAACCATGGCTGAAACTTTGATTTTAGAATTAATAGGTTTAGGATCCAGTGGACCAGAAACAGAAATAATTGTCAGTTGTGCATCACATGGTTCATCGCAACTGCCAGGTATTCCAGGGTTTCTCAATTCATCCGTATCATCACAATCTTGAGCGTTTGTGACATAGCCCGTTGGCATATTACAAGACTGAATCGTCCTAGCAGCATCACCAAAGCCATCGCCATCCTCATCCAAGTAATAGGTTTTCAAGCCAACAGCATCCGGGTCTTCATCATCCACCAATCCATCACAGTCATTGTCAATGCCATCACAGATTTCAGGTGCTCCTGGATAAACAGAATCATTTGAATCATCACAATCCTGATTATTAGCTACATAGCCTAAAGGCATGTTACAGGATTGAATCGAATTATTCGAATCACCAAAACCATCGCTATCCTGATCTCTGTAATAGGTAGTCAAGCCTATGGCGTCGATATCTTCGCCGTCGATCAAGCCATCACAGTCATTGTCTTTGCCATCGCAAATCTCTGGAGCACCTGGATAAATGGTATCGTCAGAATCATTGCAATCACCCTGACTTGGAGTGAAACCATCACCATCAGAATCAACTTCTGTAAGTAAAACAGTTACAATAGCAGATGCTGAATTAGAATTCCCATTAACATCTCTAACTGTCAGGATTACAGTATTCTCTCCTTCGTTTAGGCTAGAGAATGTGGTGATATCCAGTTCAAAATCTAGAATTCCACAATTATCAGAAGACCCATTATTAATATCGGCAGAGGAAATTGTTAAAGTCTCTCCATTCTCGATAGTGAATATTCGATTTCTAGTTATAACTGTTGGAAGCTCCGTATCATTTACCGTTACGGTCTGTTTAACTGGAGTGGCAGCATTGTTATTGATATCTGTCACTGTCCAGGTGATCGTTGTAATACCCACGGAATAAGGATCAGTCAAGAGTTGACCGTCACTTCTAACCCCTGTAGGATCACCGACCGAGCAATGATCCATTGCAGAAGCTGTAGCTGTGAAGCTTGCTGCGCAAAGCCCCGCTTCAGCATTTAGATTCTGATCTCCATTCGTAGTTATCACAGGAAGTTCGGAATCAGTAACAGTAATCTTAAAACTACAAGTGGATAGATTTCCAGAAGCATCGGTAGCAGTATAGATCACTTGAGTAATTCCCACTGGGAATATTGATCCCGGCTCAAAGTTGCTGGTCAAGGTTACTGAACCGCTGTTGTCTATCGCTGAAGGCACAATCCATCCAACTAAAGCACTACAGTTATTAGTATCAGATTCCACAATAATGTCAGTAGGACAATCACTAATAATTGGTTTCTCATTATCTGTACTTTCTGTGATAGTTACAATGAAGCTACAATCTTGCGTATTACCGGAAGCATCAGTTGCTCGGTAGGTTACTGATGTAGAACCAAGAGGGAATAAGGCTCCGCTTGCAGGGCCACTGATCAACTCTAAGGTTTCTATTCCACAGTTATCGGTTGCTTCAGGCAAATCATAAGTGATCACTTTTCCAGTCTCTCCAAATCCAACTGTGGTATTAATATCACCTGGACATGTAATCACAGGAGCTTGAGCATCAGTTACGGTAATAGTCTGTACAACCACTTCAGCAGCATTGCCATTTACATCTGATACATTCCAGGTAATCGTAGTCTCTCCAACTGGATAAGGATCAGTCAAGAGTTGACCGTCACTTCTAACCCCTGTAGGATCACCGACCGAGCAATTATCCATTGCAGAAGCTGTAGCTGTGAAGCTTGCTGCGCAAAGCCCCGCTTCAGCATTTAGATTCTGATCTCCATTCGTAGTTATCACAGGAAGTTCGGAATCAGTAACAGTAATCTTAAAACTACAAGTGGATAGATTTCCAGAAGCATCGGTAGCAGTATAGATCACTTGAGTAATTCCCACTGGGAATATTGATCCCGGCTCAAAGTTGCTGGTCAAGGTTACTGAACCGCTGTTGTCTATCGCTGAAGGCACAATCCATCCAACTAAAGCACTACAGTTATTAGTATCAGATTCCACAATAATGTCAGTAGGACAATCACTAATAATTGGTTTCTCATTATCTGTACTTTCTGTGATAGTTACAATGAAGCTACAATCTTGCGTATTACCGGAAGCATCAGTTGCTCGGTAGGTTACTGATGTAGAACCAAGAGGGAATAAGGCTCCGCTTGCAGGGCCACTGATCAACTCTAAGGTTTCTATTCCACAGTTATCGGTTGCTTCAGGCAAATCATAAGTGATCACTTTTCCAGTCTCTCCAAATCCAACTGTGGTATTAATATCACCTGGACATGTAATCACAGGAGCTTGAGCATCAGTTACGGTAATAGTCTGTACAACCACTTCAGCAGCATTGCCATTTACATCTGATACATTCCAGGTAATCGTAGTCTCTCCAACTGGATAAGGATCAGTCAAGAGTTGACCGTCACTTCTCACCCCAGTAGGATCATCGACCGAGCAGTTATCCGAAGCAGTAGCAGTAGCAGTGAAGCTTGCTGCGCAAAGTCCGGTTTCAGCATTCAGATTCTGATCACCATTCGTAGTTATCACAGGAAGTTCGGAATCAGTAACAGTAACCTTAAAACTACAAGTGGATAGATTTCCAGAAGCATCGGTAGCAGTATAGATCACTTGAGTAATTCCCACTGGGAATATTGAACCCGGCTCAAAGTTGCTGGTCAAGGTTACTGAACCGCTGTTGTCTGTAGCCGACGGTGCAGTCCAATTAACCAAAGCATTGCAGCTATTCGGATCAGTACTTACGACGATATCAATCGGACAATCACTGATTACTGGTTTCTCATTATCATCGCTTTCTGTGATAGTCACCTTGAAACTGCAAATAGCTGTTTTACCAGCAGCATCGGTAGCTCGATAGGTAACGGTAGTCGCACCAAGAGGGAAAACTTCACCACTTGCCAATCCACCGATCAACTCTAGGCTAGGAACACCGCAATTATCTGTCGCTGTTGGCAAGTCGTAGAAGATTGCCTTGCCTGATTGACCAAACTGCACTGTACTGCTTATGTCAGAAGGGCAATTAATTACTGGGGCTTGATTATCAGTTACCGTAAACGTTTGGGTTACTTCTGTTGCAGGATTTCCATGGATATCGCTGACATTCCAAGTAATCGTAGTCTCGCCAACCGGATATGGATCAGTCAATTCAAGTCCATCACTTCTCAGCCCTATTGGATTACCAA
>Ga0163216_100311_pt1 | contig 96973 bp, 96 predicted proteins | sample SynspAceP_FD_167610 | JGI IMG/M metagenome (GOLD analysis project Ga0163216, IMG submission 167610) | Saline lake microbial communities from Ace Lake in Antarctica - Synechococcus sp. Ace-P (Illumina Assembly) | ecosystem: Environmental > Aquatic > Non-marine Saline and Alkaline > Saline ... | reverse complement strand
CGTCGCTTGCTTGTGAAGATGGATCAGCATGGCAGCACCCCGTTCTGAATGTCCCTCAGAACCGATCTTGCCATGAAAAATGCAGATCGCCGAGGGTCAATGTGATCATCAGGGATGGAACAGCTAGAAGCTAAGATACATACAAACACGTAGGACACGTTGAACTGTTCGGGATCAACATTAACCTGGTCATGAAAAAGTGCCGCGTATCTGTCCATGACCACGAACTGAATATTCTGATCACCCTTATTCATCGCCGCGTTATGCGGCACCGTGTAGTGTCTTGCTTCACCTAACGATTTCATATCCAAGAAGAACTTGCGATACCTTTCTGGGACCGCGTTTACCCCCTCAAGGCTGGGGACAAAGACAATAACGGTATTTGCTCGATCCATTGATATCCAGCCAGGATCAAAATCCTTCCCCTCGATATGCGGATCGAGCAGACGAACATACTCTAGGAATCTGTCGGGCGGAGAAACCACTGCAAGGGTTCCGTCGATGAGTGACGCATCGGTCGGGCTTTGAGCGGGAAGTATCGACGCCGAAAGGCAGGCCGCCAATGCAACGCTAGATGCCAACCGCTTCAAACCCATTCCCATACCTCTAAATCCCAACAAATCCGAGACTAGACTCGACCTCTCCAAAGTCCATCCGCCAGTCGCATCATCGTTTTGTCTACCAACAGCCCATCCTCCGCGTAGTGCTCGTCCAGAGAGTCCTGAGATGGGCAAGAGTGCGCCCCTTTTCCTTCCCCCCGCCCCGTGGCAGGGTCTACAGCGCAAGGAGGCCCCCGATGACCATCACCACTGTTGTATTTGACGCTTACGGCACGCTGTTTGACGTGGCGGGCGCTGCCCGTGCAATGGCCGAGCAGCCGGGGCGCGATGAATTTTCCCAGCACTGGCAACAGATTGCCGCCGACTGGCGCACCAAGCAGCTAGAGTATTCTTGGCTACGCGCGGTTGCGGGCACCCATTGCGATTTCTGGGACGTCACTATGGATGGCCTCGACTGGGCTTTAGAGGCGCGCGGACTTGGCGATGACTTGACGCTGCGCGAAGACTTGCTGGCCCTGTATTGGGAGCTTCCGCCCTATCATGATGGCTTGCGGTCCTTGGCGCTGCTGAAAGCCACCGGGTTTCAGACGGCAATCTTGTCCAATGGCTCACCCGATATGTTGGCTGGCGCGGTCTCAAGCGCGGGTCTAGAGATGTTGCTGGATGCGGTCCTAAGTGTCGAGGATGTGGGCGTTTTCAAGCCGTCGTCCAAGGTCTACGACATGGTGGGCGCGCGGTTTGACGTGACGCCGGATCAGGTGCTTTTCGTGTCCTCCAACGGTTGGGACGCCGCCTTTGCTGCGCATTATGGCTTCGTCACCGCTTGGGTGAACCGCGCGGGCGCGCCGATGGACCGCCTGCCCGGCACACCGACCCATGTGCTGAGCGACCTGTCCACCATTCCCGATCTGGCGAAAGGTTAACCGATGCCGTTTGTGACCGCCCCTGACGGGACGCGCCTGTTCTACAAAGACGAGGGCGAGGGCCAGCCGATCCTGTGCCTGTCGGGCCTGTCGCGCAACACCGAGGATTTCAGCTACGCCATGCCTGCGCTGGACGGCTACCGCGTGATCCGCATGGATTACCGAGGGCGCGGTCAAAGCGATTGGGCCGATTATCGCAGCTATACGATCGCGCAGGAGGCCCAGGATGCGTTGCTGCTGCTCGATCATCTGGGGTTGCGCGAGGTTGGAGTGATTGGCACCTCGCGGGGTGGGCTGATTGCGATGGGCCTGGGACTGGCCGCGCGGGACCGTTTGCGCGGTGTGTGTCTGGTCGATATCGGGCCGGAATTGGCAACCTCTGGTCTGGACGTGATCAAGACCTACATCGGCAAAAACCCCGCTTATCAGACCCATGCTGAGATGGCGGCTGCGATGCCCGCGCGGATGAAGGGCTTTGCGAATGTGCCTCCCGCGCGCTGGTTGGAGGAAGTGCAAACGCATTTCCGCGAGACCGAACGTGGGTTGCAGATCAGTTATGATCCCAAACTGCTCGACGCGATTTTGGAGGCGGGCACGCAGCCTGCCCCGGATCTGTGGCCGTTTTTCGATGGCTTGCAAGGGTTGCCCTTGGCGTTGATCCGGGGGGCGAACTCGGATTTGCTCAGCCCGCAAACGGCAGCGAAGATGCGCGCCCGCCGCCCCGACATGCTGTTTGCAGACGTGCCAGACCGCGCGCATGTGCCTTTCCTGGACGAGCCGGACGCGGTGTTTATCCTACAGACTTGGGCGGCGATGTTATGAATCTAGCGATGATCGAGGCGGCGGCAAAGCGGCTTGCGGGGCACGGGCGGGTGACGCCTTTGCTGTCCTCGCCGTTTGTGGACGAAATCGCGGGGCGGCGCGTTTTTGTGAAATCGGAATGTTTGCAGCACACCGGATCGTTCAAGTATCGCGGTGCATGGTCGGCGATTTCCGCGATGGACCCTGCGGTGCGCGCGCGCGGCGTGATCGCGTTCTCCAGCGGCAATCATGCCCAAGGCGTGGCCTTGGCGGCGCGCCAGCACGGGGTTGCAGCGGTGATTATCATGCCCGAGGACGCGCCTCGTATGAAGATCGACAACACACGCGCGCTGGGAGCGGAGGTCGTGCTATATGACCGGGCGCGCGGCGAAGATAGAGACGAGATCGGCGCGCGGATCAGTGCCGAGCGCGGGCTGACTTTGGTTAAACCCTTCGACAATGAATTCGTGATTGCGGGCCAAGGCACGACCGGGCTGGAGATCGCGGCACAAGCGAAAGCCGAAGGGGTTGAGGCAGGCGATGTGCTGGTGTGTTGCGGTGGTGGCGGGCTGACATCTGGCATCGCACTCGCGCTGGAAGGCCACGCACCGGGGATGCGCGTGCGCCCTGTCGAGCCCGAGGGTTTCGACGATGTGGCGCGCTCGCTCGCCTCGGGCCGGATCGAGCGGAACACAGGCCCAGCGGTGGGATTATGCGACGCGATCATCACCCCGTCGCCGGGGGATATGACGTTTCCGATCATGGCGCGGCTGTGCGGGCCAGGGCTGGTCGTGACCGATGCGCAAGCCAAAGCAGCAATGCGCGTGGCGTTTGAGCGCTTGAAATTGGTGTTGGAACCGGGGGGCGCAGTGGCGTTCGCAGCGGCGCTTTATCATGGCGATCAGATTGAGGGCGACGCGGTGATCGCGGTGGCCACGGGCGGAAATGTGGACGCGGACCTGTTCGCGCAAATATTGGCGGAAGGCTAGACGATGGCGATGATGGAGCTGAACGGCGCGCGGTTGAACGTGGTGGAGACGGGCGATCCCAACGGCGCGCCCGTGGTGTTCGGCAACTCCCTCGGCACCTCGCTGGAATTGTGGGATCCGCTTCTGCCGCACCTGCCGGACGGCTTGCGGATTATCCGCTGGGACAAACGCGGCCACGGCGCGTCCGAGGCGGTGGCGGCCCCCTATAAAATGGGCACGCTGGTCGCAGATGCAGAGGCGGTGATGGACGCGCTCGGCGTAAAAGATGCGCTGTTTGTCGGCCTGTCGATTGGCGGGTTGATCGCGCAGGGCTTGGCGGCCAAACGCCTCGATCTGGTGCGTTCGGTCGTGCTGTCGAACACGGGCGCAAAGATCGGCACCCGCGCGATGTGGGACGAGCGCATTGCACTTGCGCGCGAGGCCGGGCTTGGACCGCTGGCAGATGGATCGATGGAGCGCTGGTTTTCCAAAGGCTTCGCGGCCTCGGCCGAGGTGGAGCCTTGGCGCGAGATGTATATGACCACCTCTGTTGAAGGGTTCTGCGGCTGCTGTGCGGCCATTGCGGGGGCGGATTTCATCACGCCAACCAGTGGGCTGCGCTTGCCCGCGCTTGGCATCGCCGGGTCCGAGGATGGCAGCACGCCCCCTGATGTGGTGCGCGAAATGACGGACCTGATACCGGGGTCGAAATTCGCGCTGATCCGGGGCGCGGGGCATCTGCCACATGTGGAGAAACCCGAAGAATACGCAGCACTTCTGACCGGGTTCATGCGCGAAACGGGGCATATCTAATGGCGCGGTTCTTGTTGGTGCATGGGTCGTGCCACGGCGCGTGGTGTTGGCGCGATGTGATCCCGGCCTTGCAGGCTTTGGGGCATCAGGCGGACGCAATTGATCTGCCCTCGCACGGGGCGGATACGACACCTTTGTCTGAGGTGACCTTGCCGCTTTATGCCGAAGCAATCTTGGCGGCGATTGAGGAGCCTGTGATCTTGGTGGGCCATTCGATGGGCGGCTATCCGATCACGCAAGCCGCAGCAATTGCCCCTGAGAAGGTCGCGGGCTTGGTGTATTTGTGCGCCTATATGCCGATGGAAGGGATGGGCCTTGGCGACATGCGCAAGTTGTCCGACGAGCAGCCCTTGCTGGCCGCAATTAGGCCGAGCGCTGATCGCCAAAGCTTTAGCTTTGATCCGGCGGAGGTGGAGCGCTTGTTCTACCACGACTGCCCGCCCGGAACGCTTGATTACGCATTGGCGCATCTGACACCACAAGCCGTCAAGCCGCAGATCACGCCCGTGGAGGGCTTGGCGCGGGCCGAGGTCTTGCCGCGTGACTATATCGTCTGTTCGCAAGATCGCGCGATCCCACCTTCGGCCCAGCGCGATATGGCGGCACGGGTGCCAGAGGGGCGGCGACATGTTTTGGCCGCCTCGCACTCGCCGTTCTTTGCGATGCCCGATGCACTTGCCGACCTGTTGTCAGAAATCGCCGCGCCATAAGCGTCTGTTTAAGCTGATACATATGGCGTAATCTCCAGTTTGCACGGACGCGTCTTCAACCCGGCGCGCCGTTTGGGGCGTCGATGCTGCGAATGGGCGTGTGCTTGGTGGCGTTTCTGACGCGCGCGCGCCGATCCAAATCGCCCCTGACACCGGACACGGAATCGGTCTAGTTTGCGGTAGTCAAACCCGGAGCCCAACATGCCTGCCCTGAACGCCATTGCCGATTTTGCCGACGACCTGACCACGTGGCGGCGCTATCTCCACCAGCATCCCGAGTTGGGCTTTGATTGTCACAAAACGGCGGCCTTCGTCGTGGAGCGCTTGCGCGAAATGGGCATCACCGAGATCCACGAGGGCATCGCACAATCTGGCGTCGTCGCGATCATCGAGGGCCAAGGCGATGGCCCGACGATTGGCCTGCGCGCCGATATGGACGCCCTGCCGATGAGCGAGGAAACCGGCGCAGACCATGCCTCGACCGTTGATGGAAAGATGCACGCTTGCGGCCATGATGGGCACACAACGATGCTGCTGGGGGCCGCGCGCTATCTGGCTGATACGCGCAATTTCAAAGGTCGCGTCGCGTTGATTTTCCAGCCTGCCGAAGAAGGCGGCGGTGGCGGCAATGTCATGGTGCATGAGGGCATCATGGACCGGTTTGAGATCGCGCAGGTCTACGCATTGCACAACGCACCCGACATCGAGGTGGGCCGGATCGAGACACGTCCGGGGCCAATGATGGCAGGCGTGTCCGAATTTAAGATCACCGTGAAGGGCGTTGGTGGCCATGCCGCTTGGCCCCACGGATGCGTCGATCCGGTGGCCGCCGCGATGCAGATCGGCACCGCCATCAACACGATTGTGTCGCGCAATGTGGGTGCCGTCGATCAGCTGGTGATCTCACTGACGATGATCGAGGCCGGGACCGCGACCAATATTATCCCCGAGACCGCCGTGATGCAGGGCACCGTGCGCAACTTCCGGTCCGAGCTGCTCGATCTGGCCGAAAAACGGATCTCCGAGATTTGTGCGGGCACCGGCACCGCTATGGGGGTTGAGGTCACGTTGGACTTCACCCGCGAATACCCGCCCACCATCAACGACGCCGAAAAGACTGCGTTCGCCGTGGATGTGGCCCGCGAATTGGTCGGAGCGGACATGGTCAGCGACGACACAAACATGGTGATGGGGGCCGAGGATTTCTCCTACATGCTGAACGTGCGGCCCGGTTGTTATCTGAACGTGGGCCAAGGGGTTGGGCCGTTCTGCCACCATCCGAAGTTTGACTTCAACGACGAGATTGCGCCCATCGGGGCCTCGTTTCTGGCGCGGCTGGTCGAGCGGGCGCAGCCCTTAGGCTAGCGTCACCGCGACCTCGGCCAGACCGCCGAAATCGGCATGCAAGGTCTGGCCCGACTTGATCGGCAGCACTCCGGTGCAGGTGCCGGTCATGACGATATCGCCTGCCTGCAATGGCCGCGCCATAAGTGCGCCCTGCCCAGCGAGCCAGGCAACCGCATCAAAAACATGCGCCCACCCTGTCTGACTGCCAAGGCCTTCAACCGACGTGCCCTCGATCGTCTGGGTCACGGTGATCTGGTCGAGGCTGTCCCAATGATCCGGCGCAATCTCAGTGCCCAAAACTGCGCCGCCATTCACGCCGAAATCGGCGGGCACCAGATGACCGGATCCGGCAATGCCGGAGGCGAGGCGACAGCCGACAAGCTCGAAACTGGCATGGACGGACGCGACGGCGGCCTTGATCTCGGCGCGCGTATAGGGCGTATCGCGGGGCGGTAGGTCTTGGGCGATGCGGATTGCGAACTCGGATTCGAGGAAGTTTCCATGCTGCGGATGGAGGGTAACAATCGTGCCAGACGCGTGGATCGTGCCTTCCGCAATCGGACCAAACACTGCGCCATCAAGGTCCAGCACCTTTTGGGCCGCCGCACTCGTCGCGCCGATCTTCCAGCCTGCGACCGCCTCGCCGGACAAGGCCAATTGCTCGCGCTGCACCGCATATGCGCTGTCGAGATCGGTGACACGACCCAGCGCCTCAGGTGGCACGAGACCGCCAGATTTACGGGCGTTCAAAAGGGCATAAGCGGCTTTGGTCATGGTGTGCTTTCGGCTGAATTTGTTGCCCGCACCCTAGGCGGCATTCGGACCTGACGCAACGAGACGCCGCTTGCGCCCTACCGTCGTCGTTTTTGGCCTAGCGGTCGTGGTGCCGCTTGGCGCAATCTGGCTGAAACGCTACGGAGCACCCATGTCCCACATCGAAATCCGCGCGGCGGTCTGCACCGAATTTGGCGCGCCGCTTGAAATTGAAACGCTGCATTTGGCCGCCCCCAGCGCAGGCGAGGTGCAAGTCAAACTGGCCGCCTGCGCGATCTGCCATTCCGACATCACCTTCGCCGATGGCGGATGGGGCGGTGATTTGCCGGCGGTCTATGGACATGAGGCGGCTGGCCACGTGACGGCCCTCGGCGACGGCGTTAAAGGCTACGCAGTTGGCGATCCGGTGATGGTCTCGCTGATCCGCGCCTGCGGCACCTGCCCGTCCTGCGCGACCGGGCGTCCGGTTCTGTGCACAACGCCGAACCCCGGCGGGCCGTTGTCGCGCCCCGATGGCACACCAGTCGTAGCCGCAATGAACTGCGGGGCCTTCGCCGATCACGTCACGGTGGATGCCAGCCAGATGGTCAAATTGGCCGAGGACATGCCGCTGGATGTCGCCAGTTTAATGTCGTGCGGCGTGATCACGGGCATCGGTGCGGCGGTCTACACTGCCAAAGTGCGCGCGGGCGAAACGGTCGTCGTGATCGGCGCGGGCGGCGTCGGGCTGAACGCGATCCAAGGCGCGCGGATAGCCGGGGCCGCGCGGATCGTGGCGGTGGATATGCAACCTTCAAAGCTGGATGACGCTTTGGAGTTTGGCGCGACCGACGGGATTTTGGCGAGCGATGAGGCCCCATGGCGCGCGCTTCGCAAGATCGCACCAAAGGGGGCAGATGTTGTTTTGGTCAGCGTTGGTGCGATCCAAGCTTACGAAACAGCAGCGAAATATCTAGGCTTTGCAGGACGGCTCGTTGCCGTTGGTATGCCTCATTCCGGCCAAACCGCACCTTATGCGCCAGACAACGTTGCCTATATGGGTCAGCAAATCACCGGATCGAAGATGGGCGATGTGGTGATCAGCCGGGATATTCCGTGGATGGTGGACCTTTATAAACAAGGGCGGTTGCAGCTCGACAGTTTGATCTCGGGACGGTGGTCGCTCGATCAGATCAACGAGGCGATTGCCGACACTAAGGGCGGTAAAGCACGGCGAAATGTAATCATTTTCTAGGGGCCCAAGTCCCAATCATAGACGATGACGCCTTGCGTTTCCGTTGCGCCAAGGGCGCGGTAGAGGCCGCGCGCGGCATCGTTATCTGCATCGGTCGCCAACCAAACGCCTTTGCATCCCTGCGCGCGAGCCTCGTCGGTCAATGCGCGGGCAAGGCGCGTGGCGATGCCTTTGCGGCGAAGCGCCTCAATCGTGCCGATCTCGGACAAGAAAAGCACCGCAGCCTTGTCGGGATGCAGGTTAATGACGCCGCTGGCAAAGCCCACGACCTCGTCGCCCGCAATCGCCAGCACCATCAAATGACTTGGGTCTGCAACGAAAGCGGCGGACTGGGCTGGATCAATCGCATCATCGAAGACATCCGGGCCGACCGCATCAAGCAGATGCAACCTGCTCGCGTCCAGTTTGACGATTTTGACCTCTACCACGGCGTGCTTCTCCTTGCGCAACCCTAACCTAGCGTCCCAAGATGAGGTCAAACAAGACCGGAGCCGCCCCTATGAAACTGCAAGACCTCGAGATCATCGTGACCGCCCCGCCGCCTCCCGGTTGGGGGGGGCGGTATTGGCAGTTCGTGAAGCTGACGACGGCCTGCGGCATCGTTGGCTGGGGCGAGGTCTATGCCGCCGCCGTTGGCCCAAAGGCGATGCGCGCGGTGATTGAGGATGTGTTTGCGCGGCACATGGCAGGCGAAAATCCCGAGAATGTTGAGATGATGTTTCGGCGCGTCTATTCTTCGGGCTTCACGCAACGACCTGATCCAACGGTGATGGGCGCGTTTTCGGGGCTGGAGATTGCGTGTTGGGACATCGTTGGCAAAGCGCGCGAGCGGCCCGTTTGGGCGCTGCTCGGCGGGATGATGAACGAGCGCGTGCGCGCCTATACCTACCTCTATCCGCTGGATCACCACACGCCTGCCGACTTCTGGGTATCGCCGGATATGGCTGCGGAGGCTGCCGCTTACCGGGTCGACCAAGGCTTCACGGCCGTCAAATTTGACCCGGCTGGCCCCTATACGTTGCGCGGTGGCCACCATCCCGCAATGAGCGATATTGAACGCTCGGCGGCGTTCTGCAAGGCGATCCGAGAGGCCGTTGGCGACCGCGCAGACTTGCTGTTCGGCACGCATGGCCAGTTCACCACCGGGGGCGCGATCCGATTGGCGCAAGCGATTGAACCTTATAGCCCTTTGTGGTTCGAAGAACCGATCCCGCCGGATAACTTGTTGGAATTCGCCAAGGTCGCAGCAGGCACGACGATCCCTATCGCGACGGGCGAGCGGATGACAACGAAAGCGGAATTCGCCACGGTATTGCGCTCCGGCGGCGCGCAGATTTTGCAGCCAGCACTTGGGCGCGTTGGCGGCATTTGGGAGGCCAAGAAGCTCAGCGCGATTGCCGAGGTGTTCAATGCCGAGATGGCGCCGCATCTTTACGCCGGACCGATTGAATGGGCCGCCAATGTGCAGCTTGCTGCATCGATCCCGAACCTGTTGATGGCCGAAACGATTGGCACAGGTGGCGATTTCCACCGCGCTTTGATTGGTGATGCGATCCAGTTCGATGATGGCTTTCTGATCCCGCCGACCGCTCCCGGCTTGGGTATCGAGGTCAACGAGGAGGTCGCGCGCGCGCATCCCTACATGGGCGATGGCCTGCATTTGGAGATGCAGGAAGCACCATGCGATTGGCGACATGGCAACGCGTTTGAGGGCGGTGCGCCATCGGTGTGGGAAGACTAGGCGTCGAAAAATATGTCACCCTCCCAATGTGTTAGCAGATGCTTGGCGGTGATGGGGCGTGCATGGCCCCGGATCTCCAGGACCAGCGTATCGACGGCCACCAGCGTCGCCAACCGGTAGAGCGCGTGCGCCTGTTCCAACCCACCTGAGATCATCGCCGCTAACCCTTCGGCGGCGCAGGCGAGCGCCAGCGACAATTCTAACGCGCGCGCCTGTGGAAACGCGCGCGCCAGTGCGGTCACGAGCGCGGGATGGGGCACGCTGTCCCCAACCAAAGCCTCGATCACAAAGGCGGTCATTTTATCATCCGTGGCGATCTCCATGCCGTGCGCGCGGCCCCAATTGTCCCTCGGACATGAGACTTGCACCGGGCATGGCTAAGACGATGTTAAGCCACCGCCGAAAAGCACTTCAAATTTGAGAGGTTACGCCATTTTTCCGGCTGCCATCTCTGCGACCTGACGGATCGCAGCGATGTTTTTGCCGTAGGGCGCGGGGTTGCTGGCCGATCCGCCTTTGAAGACGGCCGATCCTGCCACCAGCACGTCTGCGCCTGCCGCTGCAACCAGCGGTGCGGTGGTCGGATCGACGCCGCCATCAATCTCGATATGGATGGGGCGATCACCGATCATAGCACGCAAATCGCGGACCTTCTCTATCTGGCTATGGATAAATTTTTGCCCGCCAAAACCGGGGTTTACGGTCATCACGCAGATCAGATCGACCATATCAAGCAGATGCGCCACATCGCCAATTCCAGTGCCAGGATTCAGCGCCAAACCCGCCTTCGCCCCGGCCCCGCGAATGGCCTGAAGCGTGCGGTGGATATGCGGCCCGGCCTCCAGATGCGCGGTCACAATATCGGCCCCAGCCGCGACGAACGCGTCGATATAAGGGTCCACCGGCGAGATCATGAGATGCACATCCATCACGCCCTTGATGTGGGGGCGGATTGCCGCACATGTCGCAGGCCCGAAGGTGATGTTGGGCACGAAATGGCCGTCCATCACATCCACATGTATCCAGTCCGCGCCTTGGGATTCGGCTGCCGCACATTCAGCGCCGAAATTGGCGAAATCCGAGGCAAGGATCGAGGGGGCGATTTTGATCTCGCGCGAGAAGGCGGGCATGGGCATAGCGAACTCCGATGTGCAGATGCTGTCTTCTAGCGCGCCGGGTGGCGGTTTCTCAAGCGTCCTTGGGGGGGCACGCGCAAGGTAATGATTTCGTAAGGATTGCGGTCTAGCGTGATCTCAGCGGCGTGCATAGAAACCTGCGCGCCGTCCTTAATGCATTTGCGCAGTTTGATCCGATTTTGATATTTTCTTGAGGAGGACGCCCGACCAACAAGACCACGCACCCTTGCAATCGATTACACCCGGACGCACGCTCACCACGCGCCAAATCCGTCGCAACCGAGGGTCCGCTCATGTCTGTCTCTGTCATTCTCGCCCTGCTCGCTGTTGCCTTGGGCGGCGTTGCGATTGCCATTCAGGCCCCGATCAACGGCACGCTGTCGCGCGGGCTGGGCGATCCGGTTCTGGCCGCCGCCGCGTCCTTCGCCGTCGGACTTATTGCGTTGGCAGCACTGGCAATTTTCCGCAGCACATGGCCCAGCTTGGCCGAGGCGCGCAGCCTGCCATGGTGGGTCTGGAGCGGCGGTTTGCTTGGCGCATTCTATGTCTGGGCCGCAGTCTGGAGCGTCGGCACAATCGGCGTCGTGTCACTGGTGGCGGCCCTCATCTTCGGCCAGCTCACTGCGGCTTTGGTGATCGATGCCATCGGCGCATTTGGCGTCACCCAGAGGCCCATAGACCTGACCCGCATCGCCGCCGTGGCACTGGTCGGGGCAGGTCTTGTTTTGTCGCGCGTCTAGGGTGACGGTCGGCTTTGATCGGGCACCGACCGGACGCTGACCGATATTGCACTTGCTTGCGGCGGCAAAAACCTGTCCCATTTCCATAAGGTATTTTGCGCCCATCACGGGGCTTCCCCGCACAGGTGGCGCAAACGACGTCAGGTTCAGATGGTCCAACTCGCCTTGCAGGGCGGGGTCGGGCATGAGATAAATTTGACCAAAGAGTAAAACTTTATAGGAGGCGCGCCCGTGCCCAACGCACAGAAAACCGCCTCAGACGCGACGGCCACACCGACAGCGCAATTGCCCCAAACGCTGGAATCTCGCGTGCAGATCATGCCGCTCGATCTGGACTGGGCGCTATCGGTTGCGGTCAATACCTCAGCGGTGGAGCGTCGATGTGCCAGCCTATCTGGACGGCGCAGTGTGAAGAAGATGCACCAGGCCGCATGGCTGTGCAAAGCGATCTCGCTGATCGATTTGACCACATTGTCCGGCGATGACACCAAGGGTCGGGTGGAGCGGCTTTGCGCCAAAGCGCGCCAGCCCGTGCGGGCAGATTTGCTGGAAGCGCTCGGCATGGAAGGATTAACCACAGGCGCTGTCTGCGTTTACCACGATATGATCGAGACGGCGGTGCGCGCGCTCGAAGGATCGGGCATTCCGGTCGCGGCTGTCTCCACCGGATTTCCGGCGGGTCTGTCGCCGTTCAAGCTGAGGGTGCAGGAGATCCGCGAAAGTGTCGCTGTGGGCGCAGGCGAGATCGACATCGTGATCTCGCGCCGCCATGTTTTGCAGGGCAATTGGCAGGCGCTCTATGACGAGATGGTTGCCTTCCGCGAAGCTTGCGGCGACGCGCATGTGAAGGCGATTTTGGCAACGGGCGAGCTGGGTACTTTGCGCAATGTCGCACGCGCCAGCCGCATTTGCATGATGGCGGGGGCGGACTTCATCAAGACCTCGACGGGCAAAGAACCGGTTAACGCGACCCTGCCTGTGTCGTTAACCATGATCCGCGCCATTCGGGACTACCACCAACGCACCGGGTATTATGTCGGCTACAAGCCTGCGGGCGGGATTTCCAAGGCCAAAGACGCGTTGGTGAACCTATCGTTGTTGCGCGAAGAATTGGGCACGCGCTGGATGCAGCCCGACCTTTTCCGCTTTGGCGCATCTTCCCTTCTGGGCGATATAGAGCGGCAGTTGGAACATCACGTAACCGGCGCATATTCGGCGGGCTACCGCCATGCGCTGGCCTAGATTGACTAATTCATTTTCAGAGGCCTCTAGTGTTTAACACCCTTGCTCTTGAGTTTCTCATACCGGTAGCCATTTCGCTCCTAGCCTTGGTAATTTCTGGCGTGAGCCTCGGATGGAACATATACAGCGCAATGCAGAGACCAAAGTTTAGGGTCTCAGTTGCAAAAAAACGAATTTTTCAGATTGGAGCTGACCCTTCACCACCATTCATAAGTGTAGAAGCGTTAAACCTCGGCCCTTCATCAGGACGAATAGGTTTAGTCTTCTTGCAAAAAAGTTGGTGGAGCAGGAGAATTAAGAGGCTAGAAACATCAAGCGCTTTCTTAGCGGCAGACTATTCTCATCCTGCCACCAGTCCACAAAGCGTACTGGCAGCTCAAATCGAGGTCGGAGATTCAGCAGCGCATGCATTTCCTTACGAGTTAAACAGTTTTTTGAAGGAGGATTGGGTGCGCGTCGGTTTTGCAGATAGTTTTGGTCGCCTACATTGGGCATCAAAAAAAGAGCTGAAGAGTTTGCGTTCACAATACCTTACAGACTTTGATCACCTCAAGGAAGAGTCATGACCGTTCAAGAGATATTCGAAACGCTGGAGTATGGATTTGCCCCCGAAAGCGATGCCGAGGCCGTCGCGTGGCTGGACAAAAATAACCGCAAATTCGGCCACTTCATAGGCGGCGCGTTTACCACGCCGGGCGATACGTTTCAGACGCGCAATCCCGCACGAAACGAGGTTTTGGCGCACGTAACCCAAGGCACCGACGCCGATGTGGACGCTGCAGTTACAGCCGCGCGCAAAGCGTTTGGCCCGTGGTCGCGCCTCAGCGGGCACAAACGCGCGCGCTATATTTATGCGCTGGCGCGGTTGTTGCAGAAACACGCGCGGCTGTTTGCGGTGCTTGAGACGCTCGACAATGGCAAGCCGATCCGCGAGGCGCGCGATATCGATATCCCCTTGGCGCAGCGGCATTTTTACTATCATGCAGGCATGGCGCAGCTGATGGATGCCGAGTTGCCGGATGCAGCCCCCTTGGGCGTATGCGGCCAAGTCATCCCGTGGAATTTCCCGCTTTTGATGCTTTCCTGGAAGATCGCACCCGCGCTGGCCATGGGCAACACCGTGGTGCTGAAGCCTGCGGAATACACCTCGCTGACGGCCTTGTTGTTTGCGCAGATTTGCGTGGAAGCGGGCCTGCCGAAGGGCGTGGTTAATATCGTCACCGGCGATGGCGCGACCGGGGCAGCGATTGTTAACCATCCTGACATCGACAAGGTCGCCTTCACGGGCAGCACCGAAGTCGGGCGGCGTATCCGCGCCGCAACAGCGGGCAGCGGCAAGGCCCTGACCCTAGAGCTGGGCGGTAAATCCCCCTATATCGTGTTCGAGGACGCCGATCAGGACAGCGCCATCGAGGGCCTCGTCGATGCTATCTGGTTCAATCAGGGCCAGGTTTGTTGCGCAGGCTCGCGTCTGATCGTCCAGGAAGGCATTGCCGAGGGGTTCTACACCAAACTCAAAGCCCGCATGGCGACGCTGCGCGCGGGCGATCCGCTTGATAAGTCGATAGATATCGGCGCGGTCGTGGATCCGGTGCAGCTGAAAACCATCACCGATCTGGTGGACGCCAACACCGATGGGCAGACCTATCATGCGCCAATTGAGATGCCTTCAAACGGATGCTTTTATCCGCCGACGCTGATCACGGGGCTTAGCCCGGCGGCCCACCTAATGCAGGAAGAAATCTTCGGCCCCGTGCTGGTCGCAACCACGTTCCGCACCCCGGATGAGGCGGTCCAGATCGCCAACCAAACGCGCTACGGCTTGGCCGCGACCGTGTGGTCAGAGAACGTGAACCTCGCGCTCGACATCGCCCCCAAGCTGGTCGCGGGCATCGTTTGGGTTAACGCGACCAACCTGTTTGATGCCGCAGCCGGGTTTGGCGGCGTGCGTGAAAGCGGGTTCGGGCGCGAAGGCGGCTGGGAAGGTTTGCGCGCCTATACCAAGCCAAAGACCACCCCAAAGGCGCTTAAGCCAATCATTGCCCGCCCTGTGCCCGACGATCTGGAGGTCGCCGATCCACTGGACCGCACCGCCAAAATGTATGTCGGCGGCAAGCAGGCGCGTCCCGATGGCGGACATTCGCAACCCGTCTACGGTGCGCGCGGCAAGCTGCTGGGCCATGTCGGCATCGGCAATCGCAAGGACATCCGCAACGCCGTGGAAGCGGCTGCAAAAGCGCGCGGCTGGGCCAAGACCACCGGACATCTGAGGGCGCAAATCCTTTATTACATTGCCGAAAACCTATCTGCGCGCGCGGACGAGTTTGAAGACCGCATCGCCTCCATGACCGGCGGCAAGGGCGCGAAAGCGGAAGTTGAGGCAAGCATTGACCGTCTGTTCACCTATGCGGCCTGGGCCGACAAGTTCGACGGGGCGGTCAAAGGCGTGCCTTTGCGCGGGCTTGCCGTGGCGATCAACGAACCGGTCGGTCTGATCGGCGCGCTGGCCGCAGATGAAGCGCCGCTGCTGGGCGCGGTGTCGCTGATCGGGCCAGCGCTGGCGATGGGCAACCCGATTGTCCTGATCCCAAGCCAGCCCTACCCGCTGGCCGCGACCGACTTCTATCAGGTGCTAGAAACCTCCGACGTGCCTGCGGGCGTGGTTAACATCGTCACCGGGTCGCATGCAGATCTCGCCCCGACCCTTGCCAGCCATCTGGAACTGGACGCGGTCTGGAGCTTCTCGTCGAGCGATCTGAGTGCGACCATCGAGACGGCTTCCGCCGGAAACCTGAAGCGCACTTGGGTCAACCACGCCAAAGCCCGCGACTGGTTCGGGGCCGAAGGCCAAGGCCGCGAATTCCTGAATGCCGCAACCGAGGTGAAAACGGTTTGGGTTCCGTATGGCGAGTAGGCTCACTGCACTTCTGCTGGCCCTCAGCCTCGCCTTGCCCGCCAACGCGCAGTCGGTGGGCGAATATAAGTTCGTCGTGCATCTTATGAACCGCCTGCAAGGCCCGTCCTTTGCGCAAAGCCGCGAATATTGCGGTTTCGTGATCCGCAACGCGCGCGGCAAAATCACCACGGGCCAAATCAGCCCCGGCACCACGGATCGCTGCGGTCCCATTCGCCCCGATGAGGGCGAGGTGCTGTCCAGCTTCCACACCCATGGCGGCTTTACCCACGTGCATTACAATGAGGTGCCCTCGGTCCAAGATCTGCGCGGTGATATTGCCACCCAAACCAACGGCTGGGTCGCGACCCCCGGTGGGCGGCTTTGGTTCAACGATTGGCAGCGCGGGACCGCCCGGCAGATGTGCGGCGTGGGATGCTTGCAAAAAGACCCGATCTTTGTGCCGGGGGCGCGCGGCAAGGTGGAGCTTGTCTACACCCTCGACAAACTCATCCAGTTGATGGGAAATTGAGCAGACCTGCTTGACGAAACAAACCCAAGCACGTTTCATATTGCCATGAAACACATTGCTATCAGCCTCCTTATCCTCGCGCCCAGCGCAGCTTTGGCCCAAGATTCCGCCGAAATCCGCTTCGTCAAAGGGGTCTTCGCGCAAATCCAGCCCGTCAGCTTCGCCGAGAACCGCGAATATTGCGGCTATATTGGTCTGGACGAGAACGACCGCTGGGTGGCAACGCCGATTGTGCGTGGCAAGCGCGATGAATGCACACCCGAATGGCCCGAGGATTTCGGCCCCATCGCGTCATTCCACACCCATGCAGGTTTCGACCGCGAGGCGTTTTCGGAAGTGCCCTCGGTGACGGATATCGAATCTGACGAAGATGAGGGCGTCGATGGCTGGATTGCCACCCCCGGCGGACGGCTGTGGTTCATCGACACGACCGATATGGTGGTCAGCCAGATTTGCGGGATTGGCTGCATCGACCAAGACCCCAAATTCACCGAAGGCGCGCAGGGCGTGGTCGAGATTTCCTACACATATGAAGAATTGCTAGCTCTAGAAGCGCAGTAACCGACTAGGGTTTCTTGCGCCTGAACCGCGCCAGCAAACGATCCCGGAAATTATCCGCGCGCTCGTCTGCGTTGTCGATGGCGATGGAAATGCCGTCCACAATCGGCTCTATCCGCGCTTGGTGGAAGCGGTCCCAAACCCGCCAGAGCCACGCCAGCACAGCCAGCAGGAAGATGATCAGGCCGATGTTGAAGTAAGGGATCAGGCGGACATCGGGGCTATCGACGGCGCGCACACCTACGGCATTCGGGAAAGCGGTGAACAACTCGGCGCGCCATCCGTAATGGGTGACAACAACCCACTGCGGGGCAGCGGATGTGCTGATCAGGTCTTGCGCTTCGGTATGCAGATTGCTGCTGTCGAGTTTGAAATACGGCGGCCAACCCCAGCCGGTATCCTCGTTGCGGTAGACGCGAACTGCGCCATTCTCGGCAACCGAATTGATGAACCGAACGTCCCGGCTTGCATTGGCCGTGGCCCCCCCCGTGTCAGGCTGGGCCCAGAAGATTGAGTTCGCGCCTATATCCATGCGCTGCACCTCGGTCCCCACAATCCGCACGACATCGCGGTCCGGCAGGGTGTAGTTGAAAAACAAGAAAACAACCGTCGCCACAAGCGCCCAGAAAGTCCATTTCACATAGCGCATCGCAACAAGCCCCTTCAGGCGAAATTCACAAAATAAACCAAGGCCGCGACCAGCGCGGTGGGCAAAATATAGACACCGACGATCAACTTACGCTTCATCGACCGATTATGCACCTTCATCTGCCGCTCCAGATAGGTTTCCCAATCGATGCGGGTGTCGAGTTTCTCCCACGCGTCGCGCGCCTCCTTCAACGCGATCTGGCGCAGCATGAACGACATTATCAGGTAAAGCAGCGTCAAAACTGCAAATAACAAGGCAAACAGGCGCAGAACGGCAAACATTGGGCACTCCTTCTTTACGCTCCATATAGGGTGTCTGCGCGCGAGAACAGGGGGTTGGCGCTTGCACCCGCCCTGCGCTTCGCCCTAGCGTATTGGGTATGACCGAAACCGCACTTCTAGCCGCCATAGCCGCGCGCCGCGACGACCTTGTCGCCCTGACCCAAGACCTGATCCGCATCCCGACGCTGAATCCGCCGGGACGCAATTACCGCGAGATTTGCACCTATCTTGCCGACAGGCTCGGCCCCAAAGGCTTTGCGATCCAGCTGATCCGGGCCGAAGGCGCGCCTGCCGACAGTGACGCGCATCCGCGCTGGAACCTGATCGCGCGTCATGAAGGCACCCGCCCCGGCGACTGCGTGCATTTCAACAGCCACCATGACGTGGTCGAGGTCGGCCATGGCTGGACCGTCGATCCGTTCGGGGGCGAGGTCAAAGACGGGCGCGTCTACGGGCGCGGCGCCTGCGACATGAAAGGCGGGCTTGCCAGCAGCATCATCGCGGCCGAGGCGTTTATCGAGGTCTATCCAGACTACGCAGGCGCGGTGGAAATAAGTGCGACGGCGGACGAGGAATCCGGGGGCTTCGGGGGGGTCGCCTATCTGGCCCAGCACGGCCATTTCGACCCCGACCGCGTCCAGCACGTCATCATCCCCGAGCCGTTGAACAAGGACCGCATCTGCCTCGGGCATCGCGGCGTTTGGTGGGCGGAGGTGGAAACCAAAGGTCGCATCGCGCATGGGTCGATGCCCTTCCTCGGCGACTCAGCGATCCGCCATATGGGCGCCGTTCTGCACGAGATCGAGACGGTGCTGTATCCCCTGTTGGCCACCAGAACGACCGCCATGCCCGTGGTTCCCGAAGGTGCCAAGCAATCCACGCTGAACATCAATTCGGTGCACGGGGGCGAGGCGGAACAGGATCCTGACTACACTGGCCTGCCTGCGGCTTGCGTGGCAGATCGCTGCCGCATTATCCTTGATCGGCGCTTCTTGATTGAAGAAGACATCGCCGAGGTCAAAGCCGAAGTGGGGCGTGTTCTAGAGGCCGTCAAAGCCCAGCGGCCCAGTTTCGAGTATGAGATCCGCGAGTTGTTCGAGGTCCATCCTTCGATGACCGACAAGAACGCGCCCATCGTCCGCTCTACCGCCGCCGCGATTGAACGGGTGCTGGCCAAACAACCCGATTACGTCGTCAGCCCCGGCACGTATGATCAAAAGCATATCGACCGGATCGGGCGGCTGAAAAACTGCATTGCCTACGGGCCCGGTATCCTCGATCTCGCACACCAGCCTGACGAGTGGGTGGGCATTCAGGACATGGAAGACAGCGCCGGGGTGATGGCGTTGGTGCTGGCGGATTTGCTGACCCCAAGCTAGCGCAGACTTCGCGTCGGTCGCTTGCTCGATTGGTGACACTCTTGGCTTGCCCGACGCCCGCGCGCCCCCTACGCTTATGCGCAGAACACTGCCGATAGGGAGGCCTCGATCATGCTTAACCACCTCAAACTGACTGCCTGCGCGCTGGCCTTGATGACCGCGCCCGCGCTCGCCCAGCAGACCGACATCACCATCGGCATGGTGCTCGAGCCGCCGAACCTCGACCCGACCGGGGGTGCTGCGGCGGCCATCGACGAGGTGGTTTATGCCAATGTTTTCGAAGGCTTGACGCGGTTCGGCTCTGACGGCGCGGTCAATCCGGGCCTCGCGGAAAGCTGGGAAATCTCCGAAGACGGGATGACCTACACCTTCAATCTGCGCGCAGGCGTGATGTTCCATGACGGCACTGCGATGGACGCCGAGGACGTCAAGTTCAGCCTCGACCGCGCGCGCGCGGAAGACAGCACCAACGCGCAAAAGCCGCTGTTTGCCGCGATTTTGGAAGTGACTGTGGTGGACGCGACAACGGTGCAAGTGGACCTCAGCGCGCCCACCGGCGCGTTTTTGTTCAACATGGCGTGGGGGGATGCGGTGATCGTGGCGCCCGAATCCGCCGACACGCTGGCGACGAATCCCATTGGCACAGGCCCGTTCAAGTTTGCCGAATGGGTTCAAGGCGACCGGGTGGAGCTTGTCGCGAACCCCGATTATTGGGGCCAAGCGCCCGCGCTGACCGAGGCAACTTTCAAGTTCATCTCCGATCCCACGGCGGCGTTTGCGTCAATGATGGCAGGCGATGTCGACGCCTTCCCGAACTTCCCCGCGCCCGAGACCCTGCGCCAGCTTGAGGCCGATCCGCGCTTTTCCGTGATCGTCGGCTCAACCGAGGGCGAGACGATCTTGTCCACGAACAATGCCAACGTCACGGACGTGCGCGTGCGCAAAGCCATCGCCCACGCGATCAACCGCCAAGACATCATCGACGGCGCGATGTTCGGCTACGGCACGCCCATCGGCACCCATTTCGCGCCGCACAACCCCGACTATCTCGACCTGACCGGGAACTCCGCCTACGACCCCGATATGGCGCGCGCCCTTCTGGCCGAGGCGGGCGCGACGGATCTGACCTTGCGCCTTGCTTTGCCGCCACCCTCCTACGCGCGGCGCGGCGGCGAGATCATCGCAGCGCAATTGCGCGAAGTCGGCATCACGACCGAGATCAGCAATGTCGAATGGGCCCAATGGATTGAGCAGGTCTTTACCGGCAAGGATTTCGATCTGACCATCGTTAGTCATACCGAGCCTGCTGATATCGGGATTTACGCGCGGCCCGACTATTACTTCCAATACGACAATCCCACGTTCCAGGAGCTGAACAGCACACTCGAAGTGACGTCTGATCCGGCAATGCGCAGTGATCTCATGGCGCAAATGCAGACGATGATCTCCGAGGATTACGTCAACGGCTATCTGTTCCAGCTTGCCAAAACCGGGGTGGCCAATGCCAATATCGAAGGCCTGTGGGAGAACTCGCCGACGCAAGCCAACGACCTGACTGCGGTGCGCTGGACGCAATAGCACGCCGATTGCCTCAGCGATGTGGCACAGCAGTAACGAAAATGCGGTGCGGTTAAGGTTAACCGCACCGCATTTGTTCCTGCACGCGCTTAACCCTATGCGGCACGCGCTTAACCCTATGCGGCACGCGCTTAACCCTATGCGGCCGACGTTAACCTTAACCGCGCCCCGTTAACCTTAACCACACCACGTTAACCTTAATAGTTGCGCGTTAACCTTAACGACGGCGCGCGACGTGCATCATATTCTTGCCCGCCGCTCTCTTTGCTTTGGTAAATATCCAATGCCCCGCCACTGGACCCCGTGCGCGCGCCCTCCTAGGCTCCGCACATGGCGCGTTTCCTGCTCACCCGATTAACCTCCCTTATGCTGACGCTTTTGGCGGCCAGCATCGTCATTTTTTTGGTGATCGAGGTTGTGCCGGGCGATGTCGCCGCCGTCATGCTCGGCCTCAACGCCACGCCGGAGGCCCTGGCCGCGCTGCGCGATCAACTGGGCCTAAACGATCCCGCCCATATCCGCTATGTCACTTGGGTCACTGGACTTTTCGTCGGTGACTTCGGCCTTTCGCACACCTACCGCGTGCCGGTGGCCGAGCTGATCGCAGACCGCCTGTGGGTCTCACTTCCACTGGCGATCTACGCGCTTTTGCTGTCGACGATCATCGCAATCCCCATCGGTCTGATCGCGGCAACCCGCGCGGGCAAACCGACCGATACCGGCATCATGGGGCTAACGCAGCTCGGGATCGCTGTGCCAAACTTCTGGTTTGCGATGTTCCTAGTGCTGATCTTCGCCATCAACTTACGCTGGTTTCCCTCCGGCGGGTTTCCGGGCTGGGACGAGGGGCTTTGGAACGGCCTGATCGCGTTAACCTTACCGGCCGTAGCGCTGGCAGTGCAGCAAGCCAGCATCATGGCGCGCGTGACACGTTCGGCAACACTCGAGACACTCGGCCAAGACTACATCCGCACCGCCCGTGCAAAGGGACTATCGCGCCGCCAAACAGTCGTGCGCCATGCGTTAAGAAATGCACTGATCCCGGTGTTAACCATCCTCGGGCTGCAGTTCTCGTTTCTGCTTGCCGGGGCGATCATTATCGAGAACGTGTTTTTCTTACCGGGCCTAGGCCGCCTCATCTTCCAAGCCATCACCCAGAACGACCTGATCGTGGTTAAATCGGTGGTGATGTTACTGGTCTTTGCCATTGTCAGCGTGAACTTCCTCGTCGATATCGCCTATGCCGCCGTCGATCCACGGCTAAGGCGGCACGCATGAAGCGCAACCTGATCCTAGGCGGCACGCTCTCGGCGATCTTCTCTCTTGCGGCTCTGATATCGTTCCTCTGGACGCCCTATGACGTCACAACCCTGAACATTGCCGGAAAACTGGCTGAGCCCTCAGCCCAGCACCTTCTCGGCACCGATCACTTTGGGCGCGACATGCTGTCGATGCTCATGGTTGGCGCGCGTATCTCCATCGCCGTCGCCCTCGCCGCCGTGGGGTTCGGCATTCTTTTCGGCATCCCGCTCGGGTTGCTCGCCGCCGCACGCCGTGGCTCCGTCCTTGACGAATTTGTTATGCGCGCCAATGACTTGGTCTTCGCGTTCCCCAGCCTCGTCATCGCGATTCTGATCACAGCGGTCTTCGGTCCATCGCTGTGGAACGCAATCCTCGCCATCGGAATCTTCAACACTCCGGTCTTTGCCCGCGTGACCCGAGGGGCCGCGTTGTCGCTCTGGACCCTCGACTATATCATGGCCGCGCGGGTCGCAGGGAAAGGCATGGTTCGCATTAGCGTCGAGCATATTCTGCCCAACATCGCCAACCTGCTGATCGTCCAATCCACCATCCAATTCGCTGTCGGCATTATCATCGAGGCGGGCCTGTCCTATGTCGGTCTCGGCGCGCAACCACCGATCCCAAGCTGGGGGCGGATGCTGGCCGACAGCCAAACCATGATCTCCTTCGCGCCGCATCTGGCCCTCTTTCCCGGCATCGCCATCGTGCTGATGGTGCTCGGCCTCAACCTGCTCGGGGACGGGCTGCGCGACGCGCTCGATCCCAAACTACGGCGGGTGCGTTCATGATTAACGTCGAAGATCTCAGCGTTAAGATTAACAACACACCAATTCTTTCAGATGTCACGCTCACGATCGCCCCCGGAGAGGTCTTCAGCCTCGTCGGCGAAAGCGGTTCCGGCAAGTCGATGACAGCCCTCGCTATGATGAGGTTGCTCCCAACCGGTGGCACCGCAAGCGGGGCAATCAACCTAAATGGCGAAGACTTAATGCGCCTGCCTGAGGCCCAAATGTGTGAACGTCGCGGCCGCCAATTGGGCATGATTTTCCAAGAGCCGATGACCGCCCTCAACCCGGTCCAGACCATCGGCGATCAAGTCGCCGAAACCCTCATCATCCACGGTGTCGCCCAGCGCGCGGAGGCGCTTGAGACCGCGCGAGAACGCCTCAACCGCGTCGGCCTGACCAGCGACCGCTTCCCCCTTTCGCGCTATCCGCATGAGCTATCGGGTGGCCAACGCCAACGCGTCTGCATCGCGCTCGCCATCGCCCTGCGCCCCAGTCTTTTGATCGCGGATGAACCGACAACCGCGCTAGATGTCACGACCCAAGCGGGCATCCTTGATCTGCTGCTAGAGCTGGTCCGCGACGAAGGCATGGCCTTGATGCTGATCACCCATGACCTTGCCGTCACCGCGCGCGTTGCCGACCGCGTGGCGGTGATGGAGCACGGCAAGATCGTCGAGACAAACACCACGCAACGTCTATTTCAGACCCGCGCGCACCCCTACACGCGCGCCCTTTTTGCGGCCTCAACCCACCAGCCAAACCGGCGCCCGTCCGTCGAAAACATCCCCCTGCTCCGCGTCGAAAACGCCACCCGCGACTACCGCCTGCCGCGCCGAACTGTCTTCGGAAGAACGCCAATGTTTCGCGCTGTCGATAGCGTTAGCTTCGACGTGAAGCGTGGCGAAAGCCTTGGTCTTGTTGGCGAATCTGGGTGCGGAAAATCCACCCTAACCCGCGCAATCCTTGGGCTTGAACCTCTCCAAGACGGCCAAATCACCCTCGATGGGCAGCCGATCACACCAACCATGCCAACTGACCTGCGCCGCAAAATGCAGGTCGTTTTCCAAGACCCCTACGGCAGCTTCAACCCGCGCCATACCGTCGAACGCATCGTCGCCGAGCCCTTCCATCTGACAGGGCGTCCAGCCGATGCGAACGCACGCATTTCCGAGGCGCTGACCGATGTTGGCCTGTACCCGATAGACGCAAAAAAATACCCGCACGAGTTCTCCGGCGGCCAACGCCAACGCATCGCAATCGCCCGCGCGCTGATCACCCGGCCCGAGTTAATCCTGCTTGACGAAGCCGTCAGCGCCCTCGACGTTCGGGTGCGCGCGCAAGTCCTCGATCTGCTCGCCGACCTGCAAGCCAAACACAATCTCAGCTACCTCTTCGTCAGCCACGACCTCAGCGTAGTGCGCCGAATTACCGACCGTGTCCTCGTCATGCGGCGCGGCGAAATCGTCGAGGCGGGCGCGACCGAAGCGGTCTTCCGATCTCCCGCTCACCCCTATACCAAGGCGCTGATCGCCGCCGCACCGAGGATCCCGGATAGTTGGACGCATGGAGGGCAAAATGCTGGCTGAAATTTGGTTTGAGACCGACAAGATTCTGATTAACGGCCAGTGGCACGCCGTCGCCGACCATCTGCCCGTGGAAGACCCATCCACGGGCAAGATCTTTGCCCAAATTGCGCGCGGCACAGCGTCAGATATCGACGCCGCCGTCACCGCTGCGCAAAGCGCGCTTGATGGGGAATGGGGAAAACTGACCGCAACCGAACGCGGCAGGCTGTTAACCAAACTCGGCCAGCTCGTTAACGAAAACATCGAAGCTTTGGCCGTGATCGAGGCCAGCGATGTTGGCAAACCGCTCAGCCAAGCACGCGCTGACGCCGTAGCTCTCGCGCGATATATGGAATTCTACGGCGGTGCCGCCGATAAGATTATGGGCACAACAATCCCGTATCTGGATGGCTACACCGTCTACACCCTGCGCGAACCGCACGGCGTCACGGGCCATATCGTGCCGTGGAATTACCCCATGCAGATCATCGGGCGCTCGGTCGGCGCAGCTTTGGCCATGGGCAACGCCTGCGTTTTGAAACCCGCGGAAGAGGCTTGCCTGACAGCCCTCGCATTCGCCGATCTGGCGCTCAAAGCCGGGTTTCCACCTGGCGCGCTGAACATCGTGCCGGGCTTGGGCGAAGAAGCGGGGGCTGCGTTGTCATCCCATCCGGGCGTCGATCATCTGTCTTTCACAGGCTCCGTCGGGGTTGGCGCGTTGGTCCAAGCTGCGGCCGCCCCCAACATCGTGCCGGTCACGCTAGAGCTGGGCGGCAAGTCCCCGCAGGTGGTTTTCGATGACGCTGATCTTGATGCGGCTCTGCCGTTCTTGGTTAACGCAGGCATCCAGAACGCAGGCCAAACATGCTCGGCCTCCTCTCGCATTCTCGTCCAGCGCGGCGTCTACAACCAAGTGCGCGACAGGATGGCCGAGGCGTATCGTGGCCTAACCGTCGGTCCAGCCTTGGCCGATTTGCGCGTCGGCCCGCTGATATCTGCACGGCAAAAACAGGTCGTCTCAAGCTTTCTGAACCAAGCTCCTGACGCAGTGCTGGCAACCGGAATGCTATCGGATCAAGCCTCTTCCAACGGCCACTTTGTTGCCCCACATCTGCTGGACGGGCTGGCGCCAGACCATCCGCTCGCCCGCAACGAAATCTTTGGACCAGTCCAAGTTTTACTGCCGTTTGAGGACGAAGCAGAAGCCATTGCAATCGCCAACGGCACCGACTTTGGCCTCGTCGCCAGCGTCTGGACCCGTGACGGGGCCCGCCAAATGCGCATGGTAAAACGCCTTCGCGCCGGGCAGGTCTTCGTGAACAATTATGGCGCTGGCGGCGGGGTCGAGCTGCCCTTCGGCGGCGTCGGAAAATCCGGCCATGGCCGCGAAAAAGGGTTCGAGGCGCTCTATGGCTTCTCACAAGTCAAAACCGTTGCCAACTTTCACGGTTAACGCCGACCGTTAACCTTTCTGTAAACCTTAACAGCCAAGGGTGGCGTTGAATTAGGGTTAACGGGAAGGTCAATAATGGTCGTGCGCGCCCACACTGTCGCATTCGAGGGGGTGGAAGCGCGCCCGGTCGAAGTGCAATGCGCGCTGTCATCCGGCTTGCCCGCGTTTACCATAGTAGGGCTGCCCGATAAGGCCGTGTCCGAGGCCAGAGAACGCGTCCGCGCCGCCCTGATCAGCCTCGGCATGGCCCTGCCCGCCAAGCGTATCACCATCAACTTGTCGCCTGCCGATATGCCAAAAGAGGGCTCGCATTTCGACCTGCCCATCGCGCTGGCGCTCATGGCAGCCCTCGCCATCATCCCAGCCGAAGCCGTTGAAAACACTGTGGCTTTGGGCGAGCTGTCCCTCGACGGCACACTGATCCCGGTGATCGGCGCATTGCCGGCAGCCCTGACCGCATCCGCGTCCGACCGCACGCTTCTTTGCCCAACCAAATGCGGGGCGGAGGCCGCGTGGGTCACCCAAACCCAAGTGATCGGCGCGGATTCCCTGCAAGCCGTCTTGCGTCACTACACCGGTGACGCCCCGATCGCGCCCGCCCAGCCCGGCGAGGTGGAAGGGATCACAAACGCCCGCGATTTCTCAGATGTCAAAGGCCAGCAGAAGGCCAAACGCGCGCTGGAAATCGCCGCCGCAGGTCGCCACCACATCCTCATGGTCGGCCCACCGGGATCAGGCAAATCCATGCTGGCCGCGCGCCTGCCAAGCATTCTACCAAGGCTCAGCCCCGCCGAGGCGCTCGACACCTCGATGATCCATTCGCTTGCAGGCACCATCAAGGACGGCGGCTTGTCACGCAACGCGCCGTTCCAAGAACCGCATCACACAGCGTCGATGGCCGCGATTGTCGGCGGCGGACGCACCGCGAAACCCGGCCAAATCAGCCTCGCTCATAATGGTGTCCTGTTCATGGACGAGTTCCCAGAATTCCCACGCGGCGTCCTAGAAACCCTGCGCCAACCCATTGAAACTGGACAGGTTGTTGTCGCACGCGCCAACGCGCATGTCCGCTATCCATGCCGCTTCATGCTGGTGGCCGCAGCCAATCCGTGCCGCTGCGGGCATCTGTTTGATGCTGCCCAAGCCTGCGGGCGCGCCCCGACTTGCGGCGCTGACTATCTGGGCAAAATCTCAGGCCCGCTTCTGGACCGCTTCGACTTGCGGATCGAGGTGCCTGCCGTCGGGCTGGACGATCTAGAAACCGCGCCCGGCGGCGATACATCCGCCGAAATCGCTGCCCGGATCGAGGCTGCGCGCGCTATTCAAACCACCCGGTATGAGGGGGTCGAGGCGCGCGTTAACGCCGAGGCTGAAGGCAACCTGCTTGAGGACGTTGCCGCCCCTGACGCTGAAGGCAAGGCGCTGATCCGGGCGGCGGCTGACAGATTCGGTCTGACGGCACGGGGATATCACCGCATCCTGAGGGTTTCGCGCACGATTGCGGATCTGGGCGGATCCGACCGGGTGGAACGTGCGCATTTGGCCGAAGCGCTCGCCTACCGCCTGCCCGCCCAAGCGATGTAGCTAGCCTGCCAAGCGCGCGTCAATCGCATCCCAAATCAGCGCGGCCCCGTTGGTGCCATCGAACCGCTCCAGTTCTTGCAGTCCCGTCGGGGAGGTCAGATTTATCTCCGTCAGCCAATCGCCAATCACGTCTATTCCGACGAAAACCTGCCCCCGCTCGCGCAGCACAGGCCCGATCCGCGCGCAAATCTCGCGGTCGCGGTCGCTCAGGTCAACCTTCTCAGGGCGTCCGCCCACATGCATGTTGGACCGAGTCTCGCCCGCCGCAGGCACGCGGTTGATCGCGCCAATCGGCTCGCCATCAACCAAGATCACCCGCTTGTCGCCCTTCGACACTGCAGGCAAAAACTTCTGCGCAATCAAGGGCTCACGGTTGATCGCGGCGAACAGCTCGTGCAGCGAATTGAGGTTACGGTCGGCCTCAGTCAGGCGAAACACACCCGCACCGCCATTGCCATAAAGCGGCTTAAGGATGATATCGCCATGCGCGGCCTTGAAGGCTTTCAACGTCTCCAGCGACCGTGCAATCGTCGTCGGCGGCGTCAGGTCCGGGAAATCGAGCACCATTAGTTTTTCGGGCGCATTGCGCACCCAAAACGGGTCATTAACCACCAACGCCTTACCCGCCAAGCGGTCGAGCAGATGCGTTGTCGTGATATAGCCCATATCAAACGGTGGATCTTGGCGCAGCCAAACGACATCCATCTCAGCCAGATCGATCACTGTCTCAGGCCCGAAGGACACATGATCGCCCTTCACGCGTTGCAATGTCACCTGCCGCGCACGCGCTGTGATCCGTCCGGCGTCATAGGCCAAATCATCCGGGTGATAGGTGCTTACCGTCCAACCCCGCGTTTGCGCTTCAAGCGCCAACCGAAAGGAGCTGTCGCCATCAATATTGACAGCCTCCATCGGGTCCATTTGAAATGCGACATGTCGGGCCATTTGCACCACCTCCGCCTCAGATGTGCCGCACCCAAAGCCAAGGCGCAAGCCGCAGGTCGAACTGGATCAATGCAGTGACACGTTTTCCATCGTCTCAACCTGCCCAAACCCGTCGACCAACGCGACGTCGATGCGCAAATCGGTCTCTAGCGGCAAATCATGCTTGCCAAGAAAGTCGAGGCTTGAGGACGCAACCCGCCCCATCTGCTGTGCTGTGATCTTCGACAAAGCCATCTCGTGGGTGGTGCTGCATTTCACCTCAACCATGACATAGCCACCGTCTTTTTCAAAAATTAGGTCTATTTCGCCGCCAGCCCCGCGCCACCGACGCGCTGCAACATCGTAGCCACGCGCGCGGTAACTCTGTTCGACGCAAGCCTCGCCTGCCAGCCCGGATTGATAGGCGCGAAGCCCCCGCAACGCCTTCCGTGACGTCCCTTCAACCGGGCGCTCAAATCCTTCAAACTGCGCATCAAACGGCATTCTTCGCCCTTTCGCTTCTTACGCACCGCCGTCCAAGGCCAATGCGCGTTGATATACTTTGCGGCGCGGCGCGGAAAGTTTCGCCGCCACCGCATCGACAGCATCGCGCACAGTCTTATCACGCATTGCCACCACCAAGGCCGCATCAATCACATCGTCGTTAACGACCACCACTCCGGGGCGATCAATCACCAGCACAATTTCGCCTCTTGGCGCATCGGCCTCAGCGCCATCGCGCAGCTCGGCCAAGGTCCCACGCCGCATCTGCTCAAACCGTTTTGTCAACTCGCGCCCCATCCCGGCCGCGCGCCCTTCGCCCAACACCTCGCACAAATCATCTAACAAACCCCTAATGCGCTTAGACGTCTCAAACATCACCAGCGTCGCCTTGATATCTGCGGCCTCTCGCAACCATTTCTGCCGCGCCCCCCCCGGCTTTGGCGCGAACCCCACAAAGCAGAACCGATCTGTCGGCACCCCGGCCAAGGACAGAGCCGCCACCACAGACGAGGCCCCCGGCACCACTGTCACCGCCAAACCCTCGGCATGCAGCGCGCGCACCAACTCAAACCCCGGATCCGCAATCAAGGGCGAGCCCGCATCCGAGCAGAACGCCACCGACTTGCCCGCCGCAATCAACGCGATGATCCCTGCACGCGCCGCCGCACCGCTGTGATCGTGATGCGCGATCACCTGCCTGTCGCCCACGGGCACCCCGTGGATCTCCAACAACCGGCGCAGGGTCCGCGTGTCTTCGGCCACCAGCACATCGGCCTCGCGCAGCACATCGAGCGCGCGCAATGTGATGTCGCGCGCATTCCCGATTGGCGTGGCCACAAGATAAAGGCCCGCGCTCAGATCATCGCTGTTCATGCTCAAATCCCTCCAATAGGCGCGCCGAAAACCACTGAAATGGGCCTGTCTTGCCCGTTTACTTGAGCGCGCGAAACCCTTACCCTACCGCTATCTATTGTGTGTCCCGGGGGGGTAGAGGCGACTTATGGGTATTTCGTTGAATTTTACGCGCATTGCGCTGCGCCGATTGGCGCTGGTTTTCGTTGGTCTTCTGCTGGCCGCCTGTCAACCGCTCAATTTCAATTTACCGGGCTCTGGCCCAAGCATCAACACGCGCGCTCCGGTGCCGGTCGCGTTGCTGGTGCCGTACGGCTCAGGCGGCGCGGGCGAGGAAGGCCTTGCGCGCAGTCTCGAGAATGCCGCGCGTCTCGCCATCGCCGATCTGGACGGTGTGACCATTGATCTGCGCGTCTATCCGACAGGCGGCAACAGCGACCGAGCCGCCGCCGCCGCCGTGAAGGCCGTCAATGATGGTGCCAAGATCATTCTGGGGCCGGTGTTCGGTGACGCGGCCAACTCCGCAGGTCTGGCCGTGGCCAACAGCAACATCAACGTGCTGGCCTTCTCCAACAACACCCGGATCGCAGGCGGAAACGTCTTCGTGCTGGGCAACACGTTCGAGAACACCGCCCAGCGCCTCGTCAGCTTCGGCGCGAGCCAAGGCAAGACCCGCGTGCTCGTCGTGCATCCCAACACCACTGTCGGCGAAATCGGACGTGATGCGGTTCTGACCGCGCTGTCACGCTCGTCGGCCCGCAGTGTCGGCCAAGTCGGCTATGAGGCATCCCAGCAAGGGGTCGTCTCGGCGGTCTCCGCGATTGCCGACACCGCACGCAACAATCAGGCTGATACGATCTTCTTCACCTCTGACACGCTTGGCGGCCTGCCATTGCTGACCCAGATGCTGCCAGAAAACCGTATCTCGCCAACGCAGTTCCAGTTCATGGGTCTGACGCGGTGGGACATTCCCGCGGGCACGCTCGATCTGCCGGGCGTCCAGAACGGTCTGTTTGCCATGCCTGATCCGGCGCTCGCGGCACGGTTTGCCCAGCGCTACAACGCCGCTTATGGCAGCAACCCGCACCCGATTGCAGGTCTCGCCTATGACGGGATCGCGGCAATTGGCGCGCTGGTCGCATCGGGTAACTCCAACGCTTTGACGCGCGGTGCCCTGACCCAAAGTTCGGGCTTTCGCGGCGTGAACGGCGTGTTCCGCTTGCGCAATGACGGCACGAACGAACGTGCTCTGGCCGTTGCGCGCATCACCAACCGGGCCGTGACCATCGTGTCGCCAGCGCCCTCCGGGTTTGGTCTTGCAGGCTTCTAGGGGTCTTGCTGACCTGACTGTCACGCCGCCGCCGGACAATTTGATTTGTCCGGCGGCTGAGCTTTTTGACGAGGACGCCATCAAGGCCGCTATTGCCGAGATCACGCTTGGTCCTGCCGGTGCCCGCCGTGCTGCCTTCGTCTCCTTGCTGAAAACCACCCAGAAAACTGCGCGCGACCGTATTGCCCAGCGCTTTACCGATCGCCCCTTCGATGCGCGCCCGGCCACCCGCAGCTACGCGTTTCTGACCGACGCGCTGGTGACAACCGCCTTCGCCTTTGCCCGCGACGTTCTGCACACGGCAAGCGCTGCCGAGGCCGAACGCCTGACCCTCGTCGGTGTTGGCGGCTACGGGCGCGGCGAGATGGCCCCCCATTCGGACGTGGACCTTCTGTTCCTGACGCCCACCCGGATCACGCCGCAATACGAGCAGGTGATCGAGGCGACGCTTTATATCTTGTGGGATCTGAAGATGAAGGTCGGCCACGCCAGCCGCACCGTCAAAGAATGCCTGAAACTTGGCCGCGAAGACTACACCATCCGCACGTCCCTTCTGGAACAACGCTACGTCGCGGGTGACGAGGCCTTGGCCCAAGAGTTGCGCGACCGGCTTGTGGCGGACCTATTCCGCTCCACCGGGCCGGAATTTGTCGAGGCCAAGTTGGACGAGAGGGCGACGCGCCACTCCAACCAAGGCGGGCAGCGCTACGTGCTAGAGCCGAATGTCAAAGAGGGCAAAGGCGGGCTGCGCGACCTGCAATCGCTGTTCTGGATCGCCAAATACATCCACAATGTCGAAGAGGCCGCTGGTCTCGTCGATATTGGCGTCTTCACCGAGCCTGAATATCGCAGCTTCCAGCAGGCCGAAGACTTCCTCTGGGGCGTGCGTTGCCACATGCATCTGGTGGCGGGCCGCGCGACCGAGCAGTTGACCTTCGATATGCAGGTCGATGTCGCCCGGCGATTGGGGTTCGAGGATCAAGGCGGCAGGCGAGATGTCGAGCATTTCATGCAGGCCTATTTCCGCCATGCCACCCGCGTGGGCGAGCTGACCCGGATTTTTCTGACAGCGCTTGAGGCAGCACATGTGAAAAAGGTGCCGTCGCTGACCGCGATGTTCCGGCCCAAGCGCCGCAAGAAGCTGAAAGCAGATTACGTAGAGCGCCAAGGTCGCCTCGACATCGCCGCCCCCGACACCTTCTTCGACGATCCGGTCAATCTCATGCGGTTGTTTGAGGAAGGCCTGCGCTCGGGCCTGTTGCTGCACCCCAATGCAATGCGCGCGGTCACCGCCAATCTGGACCTGATCAACGCCGATCTGCGCGCCAGCAAAGAGGCCAACCGCATCTTCCTCGACCTGCTGCTCAAGCATGGCAATCCCGAACGCGGGCTGCGCCGGATGAACGAACTTGGCGTGCTCGGCGCGTTCATTCCCGAGTTTCAGAACATCGTCGCCATGATGCAATTCAACGTCTACCACCACTACACGGTCGACGAGCATACCATCCAAGTCATCTCGACCCTCGCCCAGATTGAGCGCAACGAGCTGACCGAAGAACTGCCCGTCGCCAGTGGCATCCTGAAGCGCGGGATCAACCGCAAGGTGCTCTATGTCGCGTTGTTGCTGCACGACATCGGCAAGGGGCGGCCCGAGGATCATTCGGTGCTGGGCGCGCAAATCGCCCGCCGCGTTGTCCCGCAACTCGGGCTGAACGCGCGCGAGGAAGAAACCGTTGTCTGGCTGATCCGCTACCACCTGCTAATGTCGGACATGGCCCAGAAACGCGATCTCAGCGATCCGCGCACTGTGCGTGATTTTGCCAAGCTGGTGAAAACGCGCGAACGCCTCGATCTGCTATGTGTGCTGACTGTCTGTGATATTCGCGGCGTCGGGCCGCGCACATGGAACAACTGGAAGGCGCAGCTTCTGCGCAGCCTCTACCGCCAGACCGCCGAGGCGCTTGAGACCGGGATGGAAGACCTGAACCGCGAACACCGCGGGGCCGAGGCCAAGCGCGCATTGCGCGAGGCCCTCGCCGGATGGCCCGCCAAAGACCTGCGCCGTGAGACTGCGCGCCATTACGAGCCTTACTGGCAGGGCATGCCGCCCGAAGTTCACGTCCGCTCGGCCGAGTTGCTGCGCGACATCGAAGACGACGCCATGCAGCTTGATCTGACGCTTGATGCCGACCGCGATGTCACGCGCGTTCTGTTCGTGCTGCAAGACCATCCGGGCATCTTCAGCCGCCTTGCGGGTGCCTTGGCGATTGCCGGGGCCAACACTGTCGATGCGCGCACCTACACCACCAAGGACGGATTCGTGATCTCGGTCTTCTGGGTCCAAGACCCCGACGGCGCACCCTATGCCGAGGAGCGTTTGCCGCGCCTGAAAAAGGTCATCGGCAAAGCCATGCGCGGCGAAGTGGTCCCGACCTCAGCGCTGCAATCCAAAGACAAGATGCGCAAGCGCGACAGCCAGTTCCGCTTCCCGACCTCCATTAGCTTCGACAATGACGGGTCCGAGATTTTCACGATTATCGAGGTGGACACCCGCGACCGTCCCGGTCTGCTCTATGACATCACCCGCACGCTGGCGAACGCCAATATCTATGTCTCATCGGCGCAAATCGCCACCTACGGCGCGCAAGCCGTCGACAGCTTCTACGTCAAGGATATGTTCGGGCTGAAGATCACCACCAAGTCCAAGCAGGACGCTTTGGCCCGTAAATTGTTGGCCGCGATCAAACTGGCCACGGACAGGGCGCAAGCGTGACCGCCCGCCCCATTCGGCTGCTCAAAGGCATCTTCACCGTCGGCGTCTGGACCATGGCCAGCCGCATCCTCGGCTTCGTGCGCGACATCATGATTGCCGCCTTCCTCGGATCCGGTCCTGTGGCCGAGGCGTTCCTTGTCGCCTTCTCCCTGCCCAACATGTTCCGCCGCTTCTTCGCCGAGGGCGCGTTCAACATGGCCTTCGTTCCGATGTTTTCGAAAAAGGTCGAAGGCGATGAGGAGGCGCTCGAATTCGCCCGCGACGCCTTCAGCGGATTGGCCGCGTTTCTGATCGTGTTTACGCTGATCGCCATGGCCGCAATGCCGTGGTTGGTCCTTGCCATGGCCAGCGGCTTCAAAGGCGACGAGCGGTTTGATCTCGCCGTCCTCTATGGCCGCATCGCGTTTCCCTACATCCTGTTCATCTCACTGGCCGCACTCCTGTCCGGCGTCCTCAACACCCTAGGCCGTTTCGCCGCTGCCGCCGCAGCACCCGTGCTTCTGAACATGCTATTCGTCGGCGCGATGGTGCTCGCGGATATGCAAGGCTGGCCCATCGGAGGCGCGCTCGCATGGGCGGTGCCGTTTGCCGGGATCGCGCAATTGATCCTCGTCTGGATCGCGGCAGATCGCGCAGGGTTCCGCCTGATCCCGCGCATGCCACGGCTGACGCCCGAGTTGAGACGCCTCGCCATTATCGCAGGCCCCGCGATCATCGCAGGCGGCGTGATGCAGGTGAACCTGCTCGTAGGCCGCCAAGTCGCCAGCTTCTTTGACGGCGCGGTTGCGTGGCTGGCCTATGCGGACCGCCTCTACCAACTGCCGCTCGGCGTTGTTGGCATTGCTATTGGCGTCGTGCTGCTGCCGGACTTGTCGCGCAAGCTGCGCGGAGGCGATGCGGAAGGCGGGCGCTATGCCTTCAGTCGCGCGGGCGAGATCAGTCTGGCGCTGACCATTCCTGCCGCCGTGGCGCTCTTGGTGATCCCGATCCCGCTGATCTCGGTCCTGTTTGGGCGCGGGGCGTTCGGCGCGGATGATGTCGCCGCAACTGCGCTGGCCGTCGCGGTCTACGGCGCGGGTCTGCCTGCGTTCGTGCTGCAAAAAGTCCTACAGCCGCTCTATTTCGCGCGCGAAGACACCCGCACACCGCTGCGTTTTGCCCTCGTCGCCATGGTCGTCAACGCCGTCATCGCCATCGGCCTTGCACCCGTCATCGGCTATATCGCCGCCGCCATCGGCACCACCTTCGCGGGCTGGGCAATGGCATGGCTGCTCTGGCGCGGGGTGCGCGATATGGGCGAGGCAGCAACCCCCGACGACCGCTTCCGCAAACGCATCTGGCGGATCGTGGCGGCATCCTTGGTGATGGGCGTGGTGCTCTGGGCCAGCGTCCTCACGCTTAGCCCGTTCTTGGGCGAAGGCGGGGTGCGCTACGCTGCCCTCGCGATCCTCGTCGGGATCGGGATCGTCAGTTATGCGACCGCAGGACACCTGTTCGGCGCGTTCAAGATATCCGAATTCCGCTCCGCCCTCAGGCGCGGCTAGCGCTGGCGTATCTTCGCCAAAATGCGCTGCCATCCGCCGGGCACGATCACGAAGCACAGCAGGAAGCCAACGGCGAAGCCCGAAAGGTCCGCCACCCAATCTTTCGGCCCGTCAAAGAATACCGCAAACAACAGTTGCAGCCCCAAAAACACGCCGATCAGCATGAAGGCGCGCGCTTGGTTCTCGCCCGCCGCCGACAGGTTGACCCACAGCACAAACGTATAGGCCCCAATCAGCCCGTAAACGCCGGGATAGCCACCGATCAGGGGTGCGTCCTCATTCAAGATCACGCCGTAGGCCACCGCCCCCAAGATGGCCGAGGCAAAGAACACCACCAACATCTTCGCGCCGCCAAACACTTCGCTGACCAGTTTGCCCAGTGCGAGGATAAACACGATCACGAACACCATATGGGTGAAGCTGACATGGATCAGCGGGTAAGTGATGAAGCGCGCCAGATGCTCGGGCGGGAAGCGGCCATTGGCCAGCATCCATTCCCACACCACATCCGCAAACGCCCAGTCGCGCACCGCGTTCAACCGCCAGCCGATGGCGTCAGGCCCGCCGATCAGGCCGCGCGCGCCCAAGGTAAACAGCACCTCAATCCCGAGGATCACCGCCACCAGCACAATCACTGATTTGGGCAGCGGGTTGAACGGGGCCTCGGCAATGGGGTCGCGGTCATAGTCAGGATCGGACATGGGGCATTCGCTTCGCGTTGACGGGAGGGTGCCCCCTCGGTAAGCCCTGCGAACCCTTAGGTCCAGATGGAGACGAGGCCAATGACCGCGCCCTCTTTCACCCCCCGTGTTTTTTCCGGCATCCAGCCCTCTGGTGGCCTGACGCTTGGCAACTATCTCGGAGCGCTCAAACGCTTTGTGGATATGCAAAACGCTGGCAGCCATGAGACCGTGTATTGCATGGTCGATCAGCACGCGATCACCGTCTGGCAAGACCCTGCTCAGTTACGCCGCAACACGCGCGAGCTATGTGCGGGCTTCATCGCGTCAGGCATCGATCCCGAAAAGTCGATCCTGTTCAACCAATCCCAAGTGCCCGAGCATGCCCAACTTGGGTGGCTCTTTGCCTGCGTGGCGCGCATGGGCTGGATGGGCCGCATGACCCAGTGGAAGGACAAGGCGGGCAAGAATGCCGAACAAGCCTCGCTCGGGCTGTTCAGCTATCCAGCGCTTATGGCCGCTGATATTCTGATCTACCACGCCACCCATGTGCCGGTGGGCGAGGACCAGAAGCAGCACCTAGAGTTGACACGCGATATCGCCGCGAAGTTTAACCACGATTACGGCGTCGATTTCTTCCCGATCACCGAGCCTGTCATCGAAGGGTCCGCCACCCGGGTGATGAGCTTTCGGGACGGCACCAAGAAGATGTCGAAAAGCGATCCGTCGGACGCAAGCCGCATCAACATGACCGACGATGCCGACACGATTGCCAAGAAGATCCGCAAGGCCAAAACCGATGCGGAGCCTTTGCCTGATACTGCCGAGGGTTTGAAGGACCGGCCCGAGGCGCGCAATCTGCTTAATATTTATGCAGCTTTGTCGGATCAAAGCGTCGATGCAGTGATTAAAGAAGTGGCAGGTCAACAGTTCGGTCAGTTCAAGCCCTTGCTGGCGGATTTGGCCGTGGCGAAGCTGTCGCCGATCTCGACCGAGATGGCGCGGCTGATGCAAGACGAGCCCGAGATCGACCGCATCTTGCGGCGCGGGGCCGAGCGCGCGCGCGAGATCACGACGCCGATCCTTGAGAAGGCGTATGATATTGTCGGGATGGTGCGGTAGCGCTCAAGCTATTGTTAATAAAAGGTTAATAGGTCAGCATCGTTGACGCATTGTTTCGCATGCGAAACAATAGGACAGCAGTGCTGACCTACTTTAGGCCCCTTCGACCGCCGCCCCAAACACCGCGATCCCGGCCCCGAGCAGCGCCAACGCGCCAAACCCTGCCCCGCGCAAATGCTGGCCACCTCGCACCGCAAGTGCAGCGGCCAACCCGGCTTGCAACCCGTAATAGACCGCGAAGGCCCGCGACGCGTAGCTAATGATCTGGAACACATCTGCCCCCCATGTCAGCGCAAGCCCCACGACGGTCAGCATCACGTAAGCCCAACGCACGGAAATGCGGTTGCGCGACACCTCGGCCAGCAGGCCGCCTGCCCCGCCCATATCGGCCACCGCCGCACTGAACTGTGCCGCAAGGGCTGCGCCCACCAACATCAAGGGCAGGATCGGGGCCACCACGGCCATCATGGCAACGATAGCCGTCTCTGACAGTGCGCCCGGTTGGACTTTAAGCGCGTAAGTCAGCAGCGCGATATAGGTCAGATAAATGCAGGTCGATATCCATTGGGCCAACCGCATAGAGGCCAAACGCGTCTCGCGGTCATAGTCGTCGCCCAGATAGCGCGAGGTCTCGAACCCTTGGACCGTAACCAGCAGGCCAAAGACCAACACGACCGCGCTCCACCCGCTTGCTGTGGGCGGCGGAAACGACAATTGACCCTCTGCGGCCTCAGCCCCGAAATAGATCGCCAGCCCCACCACCAGCCCCGCGATGATCGACAGTTTCAGGCTGACGGTGACGTATTCCATCGCCTCCAGCTGCTTGAAGCCACGGGTCCACCCGCCCCATAGGATCAGGAGTAGCAGCGCCGATGTGGTCAGTTTGGCAGCCGGGGTCCCTCCGACATCGGTCAGACTGAAGGCAAACGCCCCGAACAGGTTGAGGTAGTAGGCCACCGACACGAAATAGGCGAACCCGAGCGCCCAAGAGGACACATCCTCCAGCCGCCGCACCCAATAGCGCTGACCCAGATCACTGTCGCCTAGGACGGCCATGTTGAAGCGGATCGCCGCGCCAAACAGGTAGGCCAGCAAGCACAATAGCCCTATCACCAGCGGTGCAAAGCCGCCGAACTCTGTCGCCAAGATCGGGCCCAGCACCAGAAAACCACTGCCGATTATAGAAGCCAGCGGCGTGGTCATCGCCTGCCAAATCGGCTTTGCCCGCAAGGCAGGCCGCCAGAGCCAGAGGGCCGCAAGTACAGTTGCAGCGACGATGGCAAATTGTGCGATCATAGGGATGTTCTGCGCCATGCCTTGGAGTGCGGCAAGTCAAATGCACGCTGTGCATGATTGCACAGAAGCCACTCGCTGGCGGCACTTATGTTCAATGGTTGTCCTCCCTATCTAGAGCATCGAAGGAGACGCCCCATGACCTATCACGCCCCACCCACCGCTCGTATTGGCCATGTCCACCTGAAGGTGGCCAACTTAGAGCGGGCCATCGCGTTCTATTCCGGCGTGCTCGGCTTCGGCATAAGCGCGCGCTACGGCACCCAAGCGGCTTTCTTGGCTGCGGGCGACTACCACCATCACATCGGCCTGAACACGTGGGAAAGCGCGGGGGCCACTGCGCCTCCAGCGGGCCATACTGGGCTTTATCACACCGCCTTTCTGTTTCCCGATCGCGCCGCATTGGCGACCACCGTCAAGCGCGTTCTCGCGGCGGGCATTCAGCTTGATGGCAAAGCCGACCACCTTGTCAGCGAGGCGGTCTATCTGCGCGATCCAGACCAAAACGGGGTGGAATTGTATTGGGACCGCCCAAAGTCCGAGTGGCCCTATGACGCGACCGGCGCACTTCAGATGGGCAACAAGCCTTTGGACTTGAACGCACTTCTGGCAGAGACCGCATCCTGACACCACGTCACGGCAGGAAAAGACTCGACGCGAGCAGGCGCCTTCTGCTATCTACGTCCTCTACTCAAAAATCAGCATCGCAATGCAATGGAGGCCTCCGATGACCTACCACAAAATTCTCGTGTCCCCGAAGAACACGCCAAACCAGATCGCACAGACGCAAGACAAAGCCGCGCCTGCTGCCAAGCCTGCCTCAACCATGAGCTACCAGTTGGGCTTCACATCTGGACCTACCGGCTAAAACGCCCCATGGTCGTCCGGCAATCTTAGGCCGGAGGCGACCATGGCAATCGGGACAAATATCAAAACCTACTTCAATGGCGCGTGGCATGACGGCAATATTCCCATCATGCTGGCGGCTGATCACGGCGCTTGGCTTGGCAGCACTGTCTTTGACGGTGCGCGCTACTTTGACGGCGTGGCCCCTGATCTTGAGGCCCATTGCGAACGGGTAAATCGGTCGGCCGAGGCGTTGATGCTGACCCCAACTGTCAGCACTGCCGAGATGGTGCAGATCGTTTGGGACGGCCTCAAGACCTGCCCTGCGGACAAGCCCGTCTATATTCGCCCGATGTATTGGGGGATCGATACAGGGTTTTCGATCACGCCGGATCCCGGAAAAATCGGCTTCTCCATCTGCCTTGAGGAAATCCCCATGGCCCCGCCAACCGCCGCGTCGCGCCTGACCACAACGCGCTTTCGCCGTCCGGTGCTGGAAAGCTCGGTGGTGAACGCCAAGGCCGGTTGCCTCTATCCCAACAACATACGGATGCTGGGCGAGGCGAGGTCCAAAGGCTTCGACAACGCGCTGGTCACAGACGCGATTGGCAATGTGGCCGAAACCGCGACTGCAAATATCTTCATGGTCAAGGATGGCGAGGTCTTCACCCCGATCCCGAACGGCACCTTCCTTGCGGGCATCACCCGCGCGCGGCACATGAAAAACCTGCGCGCCGACGGCGTTAGGGTTCACGAGACGGTGCTGGGATACGATGATTTCCACGCCGCCGACGAGGTCTTTATGTCCGGCAATATGATGAAGGTCACGCCTGTCACTTCCTTCGAAGACACCCAATACCAGATGGGGCCTGTGACGCGCCGGGCGCGCGACCTCTATTGGGATTGGGCGCATTCGGGCACGTAATTGCGTTGCAATCTGTGCCGCGCAAGGGTCAAGCTGCGCTCTGCGAGAAAGGGAAACATCATGCGTAAATTTATGGTCGTGCTGGATGACAGCAAAGAATGCCTAAACGCGATGCGCTTTGCCGCAATGCGGGCGGCCCATACCGGGGGCGGTGTTGTGATCCTTTCGGTGATCCCGCCAGATGACTTCAACCACTGGATCGGGGTTGGCGATATCATGCGCGCCGAGGCGCGCGAACGGATCGAGGCGCATTTCGAGGTTTTCGCCAAATGGATGCGCGACAAGCAGGGCGTGGACCCTGAGTTGGTGATCCGCGAGGGCGAGCCTGTTGACGAAATCATCGCCCAGGTGCGCGAAGACGCCGACGTGGGCGTGCTGGTTCTAGGCGCGTCGATTGACGGTAAAGGTCCGGGGCCGCTGGTCACTGCGATGACGAAAAACGCAGGGGCGCTGCCGATGCCGATCACGATCGTGCCGGGGGATCTGAGCAAGGAGCGGTTGGAAGCGATTACTTGAGGGAAGAAGGCGCAGGGCACATTGTGTATCTGGCGACACTAGCACGACGGTTCGACCGCGCACCTTGCGGGCCTGCGCTGAAGTGGCCTTATGATATAGTTGCAGGCCATACTGACCTTCTGGCAGATCGTCACCCGCCAGCGAACAGACGCCATCGGACGGGTATTGACGGTGCTCTGACAGGACTTTTCGGCACCTTTGGGGAAAATCACGCCTTTAACGCCCCTTGCCTGCTGAGCGCGCGCCGATTGACCTAAACCCGACTAAATCACCCAACTATTTCCTTGGAACGATTCTAAATCCATTGACGCCGCGTGGGCGTATACGCATATATGAACCTCAACCGGAGGGCTGCCTATGTTCATTCAAACCGAATCCACCCCGAACCCTGCAACGCTGAAGTTTCTGCCGGGGCAGGAAGTGCTCGACGTTGGCACGGCCGATTTTCCAACCGCGGACGCCGCACATGTCTCGCCTCTCGCAACGCGTATCTTTGCCGTCGAAGGCGTCACAGGCGTGTTCTTCGGCCTCGACTTCGTGACCGTTACCAAAGCGGAAGCGGTTGAATGGGACCATATCAAGCCAGCCGTTCTTGGCGCGATCATGGAGCATTACCTGTCCGGCGCACCTGTTCTGGAAGGCGACGCCTCGGCCAATTCGGGCCATGCCGAGCATACCGGCGAAGACGGCGAGATTGTTGGCCAGATCAAGGAACTGCTCGACACGCGGGTGCGGCCTGCGGTGGCCCAAGACGGTGGCGACATCACCTTCCACGGCTTTGATCGCGGCATCGTTTATCTGCACATGCAGGGGGCCTGTGCTGGCTGCCCGTCCTCGACCCTGACCTTGAAGATGGGCATCGAGAACCTGCTGCGCCACTATATTCCAGAGGTCTTGGAAGTCCGGCCTGTTGCGGCCTAACCCTCTGATCCTTGGCTTTGACACATCGGCGGCGCATTGTGCCGCCGCTTTGCTGTCAGACGGCCAGATCATTGCCGCCAAGCATGAGGACATGGCCAAGGGCCAAGCCGAGCGTTTGATGGTGCTGTGCGAGGAGGTCTTGGCCGAGGCGGGCGTGACTTGGGCGGACTTGGATGCGCTTGGCGTCGGCATTGGTCCGGGCAACTTCACGGGCATTCGGATTTCGGTCGCCGCCGCACGGGGTTTGTCGATGGGGCTTGGCGTTCCGGCGGTGGGGATAAACCTGCTCGACGCGCTGGCGCTTGGCACCGATGGTCCGGTCTTGACCTGCCTCGATGCACGGCGTGAGACGGCTTATGTGCAAGGCTTTGGCGGTGCAGGTCCGGCTGAGATTACGCATGTGGCGCTTGCACAGATTGATCCAGCCTGGATGCCCGAGGGCACGGTTTGCACCGGATCGGTCGCGACCCAGATCGAGGCGTTGTATAGTATCCCGCGACGTCCGTCCGCCTTTGCGCCTGCCTCAGCCATTGCCCGTCTTGCGGCGCAGCGTTTCGGACCAGACACCCCTGCCCCATCGCCCCTGTATATGCGCGCACCCGATGCGGCCCCGTCCAAAATGCGCGGCCCGGTGATGCTGCCATGACGCCCAAGGTGCTCGCGGCCCTGCATGGGCGGTGTTTCGTGACCCCGCGCGCCTGGAGCGAGGCGGAGTTTGAGGCGCAGATTGCGGACCCGAAGGTCTTGTGGATCGGCGATGGTCCGGGCTTTGCCTTGGCAAGGGTCGTGCTGGACGAGGCGGAGTTGCTGACCCTCGCCGTTGATCCCGTGAGCCAAGGGCGCGGCGTTGGCTTTGACCTGCTGGCGCGGATCGAGGCACTGGCCGCCAAGGCTGGGGCGAAGACGGTGCACCTTGAGGTTTCGGCCGAGAACGGGGCCGCCCGCGCGCTTTATGCCAAGGCTGGATACGCGCAAACCGGCCAGCGCCCCCGCTACTACCGCACACCTGATGGACGGCGTATCGACGCCCTGATCTTGGCGCGTGCCTTAGGGTAAAGCGCCCAAAGAACAGTCACCTGCTGCCCAAACCCGCACATATCCTCACGAATCCGGTTGACCCCCATGCTGCAAGCGGTCCTAATCGCCTGCAGAAGCGCGTGATCTGCTTTTCGTGCTTGCGACAAACGGGGGGAACGGCCCCCGACGATACAAAAACATCAGGGAGATACCCAATAATGACCACCATGACCAAACTTATGGGCGCTGCCGCTGCTCTGGCATTGACCGCTGGCACGGCATCCGCTGACCCCGCACTGATCTATGATCTTGGCGGCAAGTTCGACAAATCCTTCAACGAGGCGGCCTTCGGCGGCGCGCAGCGTTGGGTCGAAGAGACCGGCGGAGACTACCGCGAGATCGAGATGCAGTCGGAAGCACAGCGCGAGCAAGCGTTGCGTCGTCTGGCCGAATCCGGCTCTAACCCCGTCGTCATGACCGGCTTTGCCTTCGGCAACGTGCTCAACGAGGTCGCACCTGACTATCCTGACACATCGTTCGTGATCATCGACATGGTCGTAGACCAGCCAAACGTCCGCTCGGTTGTGTTCAACGAGCATGAGGGATCCTACCTCGTCGGCATGATGGCAGCGATGGCGTCCGAGTCCGGCACCGTTGGCTTCATCGGCGGCATGGACATCCCGCTGATCCGCAAGTTCGCCTGTGGCTATGCCCAAGGCGTGATGGCCGTCAACGGCGACGCGACCGTAATCGCCAACATGACCGGCACGACCCCTGCGGCCTGGAATGACCCGGTAAAAGGCGCCGAGTTGACCCAAGCCCAGATCAGCCAAGGCGCTGACGTGGTTTATTCCGCAGCTGGCGGCACCGGCGTTGGTGTTCTGCAAGCCGCAGCCGATTCCGACATCCTGTCGATCGGTGTGGACAGCAACCAGAACTATCTGCACTCGGGTCAGGTTCTGACCTCGATGCTGAAGCGCGTTGATGTTGCCGTCTATGAAGCCTTCGTCGATGGCCCCGGCCTTGAGACCGGCTTCCGCGTGATGGGTCTGGCGAACGGTGGTGTTGGCTACGCACTCGACGAGCACAATGCTGAGCTGGTCTCGGCAGAGATGCAGGCAATGGTTGACGATGCGTCCGCCAAGATCGCATCGGGCGAGTTGATGGTGCATGACTACATGTCCGACGAAAGCTGCCCAGCAATCAGCTTCTAAGCTGTGCTGATTTAGCTTAAACAATTGGGCCGCGTCGCATTTCGCGGTGCGGCCCTTTGCGTTTCTACCACTCGAAGGCCGCTGACATGACCGAACAAGCTCCCGCGATTGAACTCAAAGGCATCTCCAAGGCCTTTGGCCCTGTGCAGGCGAACAAGGATATTTCTATCCGTGTGATGCCCGGCACGATCCACGGGATCATCGGCGAGAACGGTGCGGGTAAATCGACCCTCATGAGCATCCTTTACGGCTTCTACAAAGCCGATAAGGGCGAGATATTTATCCAAGGTAACAAAACCGAAATCCCCGACAGCCAAGCGGCGATCCGCGCTGGCATCGGCATGGTGTTCCAGCACTTCAAACTGGTCGAGAATTTTAGCGTGCTTGAGAATGTGGTGCTGGGCGCGGAAGATGGCGCGTTCCTGAAGCCCTCGCTCGCACGCGCCCGCAAGCAGCTTGTGGACCTGTCGAAAGAATACGAACTGAACGTGGACCCGGACGCCTTGATCGAAGAGATCGGCGTGGGGATGCAGCAGCGGGTCGAGATCCTCAAGTCCTTGTATCGCAAGGCAGAAATATTGATCCTTGACGAACCGACTGGCGTTCTGACCCCCTCGGAAGCCGACCACCTGTTTCGTATTTTGCGCGGCCTGAAGGCCGAGGGCAAAACCATCATCCTGATCACCCATAAGCTGCGCGAGATCATGGAAGTGACCGACACCGTATCGGTTATGCGCCGCGGCGAGATGACCGCAACGGTAAAGACAGCCGAGACCTCGCCACCGCAACTGGCCGAGTTAATGGTCGGGCGCAAGGTGCTGCTGAGCGTCGATAAAGGCCCTGCGAATCCCGGCGAGACAGTGCTTGAGGTCAAGAACCTGAGCGTCACCGATGAGGACGGCGTCGAGCGGTTGAAGAACGTGTCGTTCACCGTGCGCGCGGGCGAAATCCTTGGCATCGCGGGCGTTGCGGGCAATGGCCAGTCCGAGCTTCTGGAAGTGCTCGGCGGCATCGCCAAAGGGCGCGGCGAGATTGTGTTGAACGGCGAGCCGATTGACCTGACCGGCAAGCACTCAAACGGCCAAACCCGGCGCGCGCGCGGCATTGCCCATGTGCCCGAGGATCGCCAACGCCTTGGTCTGATTATGGATTTCATGGCTTGGGAAAATAACGGGCTTGGCTATCACAACGACCCGAAGTTCCAAAAGAACGCTTGGCTAATGGATAACGCGGCCTTGCGTGAAGACACCGCCGACAAGATGGAGCGCTACGATGTGCGCCCGCCGAACCCCAAGCTGACCGCGAAAAGTTTCTCAGGCGGCAACCAACAAAAGATCGTTGTGGCGCGCGAGATTGACCGCAACCCCGACCTGCTGCTGGTCGGTCAGCCGACGCGCGGTGTGGACATTGGCGCGATTGAATTCATTCACAAACAACTGGTGGCCTTGCGCGACGCGGGCAAAGCCGTGCTGCTGGTATCGGTGGAACTGGACGAGATCCTATCGCTGTCGGACCGAATTGCTGTGATGTTTGACGGCGAGATCATGGGCGAACGTGACCCAGAGAAGACCAACGAGACGGAACTGGGCCTGCTTATGGCGGGCGTGACAGAGACGGAAAGTGCTGCGTAAGCGGCGCACCAAGGGAGCGAAAGAATGGAAGTAATCCCCCGCTGGGTCGATGTGGTCTTGGTGCCGATCTTGTCGCTGCTGATTGCGTTTGTGATCTCGGCATTGGTGATCTTGGCGATTGGGGAAGACCCTGTTGCGGCCGTTAAGCTAATGGTCACCGGCGCGCTTGGGTCCACCTATGGCTGGGGGTATACGCTGTATTACGCCACCAACTTCATCTTCACGGGCCTTGCCGTTGCCATCGCTTTTCACGCCAAGATGTTCAACATCGGGGGCGAGGGTCAGGCGGCCATTGGCGGCCTCGGCGTCGCGGTGGTTTGCTTGGCGTTCCCGTGGCCGCATTGGGCGCTGGCGCTTCCGGCGGCGATGCTGGGCGGCGCGATCTTTGGCGCGGCTTGGGCGGCGATTCCGGCCTATCTGCAAGCCAAACGCGGCAGCCACATTGTGATCACGACGATCATGTTCAACTTCATTGCTGCGGCTGTGCTGAACTACGTTCTGGTCAACGTGCTGCGTCCGGCGGGCCAGATGGACCCGGCCTCCCCGCGCTTCCCGGAAGGGGCGAGCCTGCCAACAATGCATGAAATTCTCGCGCCCATTGGGATCGAATTTTCACGTTCGGCCCCTCTGAATATCACCTTCTTCATCGCAATTATCGCCTGCTTTCTGGTCTGGGTTTTGATCTGGCGCACACGCCTTGGCTACGCGATCCGCGCTTACGGGCATTCGGAATCGGCTGCGGTGTACGCAGGCATTTCGCCCACAAAGATCATCATGATTGCGATGCTGATCTCGGGCGCTTTGGCGGGCTTGATGGCGATCAACAACGTGATGGGCGAGGCTGAGCGGCTGGTGCTGAACTCGGTCGAGGGCGCTGGCTTTATCGGTATCGCGGTCGCCCTCATGGGGCGCAGTCACCCGGTGGGCGTGTTTATCGCCGCGATCCTGTTTGGGTTTCTGTATCAGGGCGGCGCAGAATTGGCGCTTTGGACATCGATCCCGCGCGAGTTGATCGTCGTGATCCAGGCGCTGGTGATCTTGTTCACGGGCGCGCTGGATAACATGGTGCGGATGCCCGTTGAAAAACTGTTCCTCGCCGTCCACCGCGCGCGCCAAACCAAGGCGTCGGAGCCTGCCGAATGATGGACCTCGCGCCCTTCCTGCCCGGCTTCATCGCCGCCTATGCGATTCTGTTTGTTGCGGCCTCGTCGCCCGGCCCTGCGGTTGCGATGCTCATGGGCATCGGCTTGACCCAAGGGCGTAGTGCCGCGCTGATTGCCTCGGCGGGCATTGCGACGGGCAGCGTGTTTATCAATATCGCCACGCTGGCGGGGGTTGGCTTGCTGCTGGAGACAGCCGCTTGGACGATGAGCGTGCTGCGCCTGATCGGTGCCGCCTACCTGCTGTGGCTGGCTTACGGTGCCTTCAAGAAGGCGCTGAACCCACCGAAGATCGAGGCAATTGACGTGCCACGTCAGGCAAATGGCAAGCTGTTCGTCATGGGCATGCTGCTGCAAATCACCAACCCCAAAGCCATCGTGTTCTGGCTGGCGATTGCGTCCATCGGGGCCACCACCGGGGGCGGTTTGCCCATTATCGCGCTGTTCGTTGTTGGCGCCTTCCTGATCTCATTTGGCTGTCACGGCACATGGGGGCTGGTTTTGTCGGCCCGCGCCGCGCGCAGCACCTATGCCAAAGCCCGCCCCGCCATCGAGGGCGTCTTGTGCACCTTCTTTACCTACGCCGCCTTCCGGCTGGCAACTGAGCGGAGCTAGACGCGCCATGGATTTTCTAACCCTCATCCAAGTGCTCGATTCCAGTGTGCGACTGGCGATCCCATTGCTGCTGGCCTGCCTCGCGGGCTTGTTCTCGGAACGCGCCGGGATTTTCGACATCGGGCTAGAGGGCAAGATGCTGGCGGCGGCGTTCTTCTCGGCAGCGATTGCATTCGTGTCCGGGTCGGTCTGGATTGGCCTGCTTGCCGGGATCGGGGCATCGGTTTCATTAAGCATTCTACATGGGCTTGCCTCGATCACCTTCCGGGGCAACCAATTGATTTCCGGCGTGGCGATCAACTTCCTTGCCGCCGGTTTGACCGTTCTGATTGCACAAAGCTGGTTCAGCCAAGGGGGGCGCACGCCTTCGCTGATGGGCGGCGCACGATTTGAGGGGCTTGAGTTGCCCTTTGCGATAGGCCCGACCGAAGCTGACGCCTTGGACCGCCCCCTCCACCAGCTAATCGGGGAGGCTGGCCCGTTCATGCAGTTCTATTCCGAGCTGATCTCAGGCCATCCCATCCTCGTCTATATCGCAATCCTGTGTGTGCCGATGACGTGGTATATTCTGTTTCGCACCCGCTTTGGCCTGCGCCTGCGCGCGGTCGGCGAGAACCCGGCGGCAGTGGACACGGCGGGCATCTCTGTTGTTGGCTTGCGTTATGCAGCCGTGTGCATTTGCGGCGTGTTATGCGGGGTCGCGGGGGCATATCTGTCGACGGCGCTGCAAGCGGGCTTCGTGAAAGACATGAGCGCGGGGCGCGGCTTTATCGCGTTGGCCGCGCTGATCTTCGCCAAGTGGCGGCCTTGGTATGCGCTTTGGGCGTGCTTGCTGTTTGGTCTATTGCAAGCGCTTGCACTTCGGTCAGACGTTGTTGAAGGCGTGCTGCGGGTCGATATTCCGGTGCAAGTGCTCGACAGTTTGCCCTACGTTCTGACGGTCGTGATCCTTGCGGGCTTTGTCGGCAAGGCCATCCCACCGCGCGCAGGGGGCGAACCCTATGTGAAAGAGCGCTAAATCAGATCAATCGATCCGATTTGTCGCAGGTAGGGGGCTACCCTAGACCAACTTCACGGGCGTAGAGGATATTCAGAGAGTGAGGTCCCCTACATGAACATCTATCTGCCTATCGCCGAGGTTTCGGTGAATGCCTTTCTCCTTCTCGGGCTTGGTGGAATGGTGGGCGTATTATCGGGGATGTTCGGGGTCGGTGGCGGCTTTCTCATGACGCCGCTGTTGTTCTTCATAGGCATTCCGCCAGCGGTTGCGGTTGCGACCGAGGCAAACCAGATTGTTGCGTCGTCCTTCTCGGGCGTTCTGGCGCATCTGAGGCGCAAAACTGTTGATCTGAAGATGGGTGTCGTGCTGCTGATTGGCGGTCTGTTCGGGGCCGGGATCGGCATCCAGATCTTCAACATGCTAAAAGCTGCGGGCCATGTCGATCTGTTGGTCAAGCTTTGCTATGTGGTCTTTCTTGGGATCGTCGGGCTGTTGATGTTCGTTGAGAGCCTGAACGCGATCCGCAAGATCAAGAAGGGCGCGCCTGCCCCTGTGCGCCGCCAGCGCGGTTGGATCCATGCGCTGCCATTCAAGATGCGGTTTCGCACGTCGGGCCTTTATATTTCCGCCATTCCGCCTTTGGTTGTCGGCCTGCTCGTCGGTATTCTGGCCGCGATTATGGGCGTCGGCGGCGGCTTTATCATGGTGCCCGCGATGATCTATATCCTCGGGATGCCTACGAAAGTCGTGATCGGAACGTCGCTGTTCCAGATCATCTTTGTGACCGCCTTCACCACCATGCTGCACGCGGTCACCAACCAGACGGTCGATATGCTGCTGGCGGTTTTGCTGCTGATCGGCGGCGTGATTGGCGCGCAGATCGGCACACAAATTGGCACCAAGCTAAAGGCCGAACAGTTACGCATCTTGCTGGCGCTCATCGTTCTGGCGGTCTGCGGAAAGCTGGCGTTTGACCTTCTGGTGATGCCGTTTGAATTATACTCCATCGGGGAGTCGGGCCATTGATCTGGCTGCGCGCACTTGCCGTCTCGCTGCTGTTGGCCGTCCCAGCGCAGGCCGAAGAAATCGTCGCTGATCTGTCGCAAACCCGCGTGGCGATTACCGCGAATTTCGATGGCTCGGAAATCTTGATCTTCGGGGCCGTGCGCCGCGAGGAGGCGCTGCCAGAGGGGCAGCTTGCGGTCATCATCACCGTGGAAGGCCCGTCTGAGCGCACGACCGTGCGCCGCAAGGAACGCGTCGCGGGCATTTGGGTGAATACCGACGCGGTCGAAGTGGACCTCGCGCCGTCCTTCTACGCCATCGCCACCAGCGCGCCGTTGCGCGAGGCGATCAGAGAGATCGAAGATTTGCGCCACAAAATCTCGATCCCGCGCGCGATCCGGGCGGTGGGAACCAAAGACAGCGTCGCGGATTCGGAAGTGTTCGTGGACGCCCTGATCCGCATCCGCACCAACAAAGACAGCTATCAGGTGCTAGAGAACGCGGTGAAGCTGACGGCGGATACGTTGTTTGAGACCTCAATCACGCTGCCATCGAACTTGACCCAAGGCGCCTACCGCACCCGGATATTCCTGACGCGAGATGGAACCGTGGTGGACCAGTTCGAGACGGCGATTGAGGTGCGCAAAGTTGGCCTAGAGAAATTCATCTACGGCCTCGCCCATGAGCGCCCGCTGATTTACGGCCTGTTGTCGCTGGCAATTGCGATTGCGGCGGGCTGGCTGGCATCGGCGTTTTTCCGGTATATTCGCGGGTAGAGCGTTTCGATTTAAATTTGGATTGGTTGTTCGCTGCCTCTCGAAACGCTCTAACCGCGCCCGATATGGGGCATCTTCGAGGCCATCACCATCATCGTCTGCACATTCGCCTCGGGCGGCAGGTTGGCCATGTGAAAGACCGACCGCGCCACATCCTCGACCGCCATGCTCGGCAGCGGATCGAGGCCTTCGGCCGCGCGCGTCACCTCAAGCCCCGTGACCAGATCGGTGCGCGCATTGCCGATGTCGATCTGCCCGCAAGTGATGTCGAAGGGCCGTCCGTCCAGCGTGATCGTCTTGGTCAGTCCCGACACGCCATGCTTGGTCGTGGTGTAGCAGGTCGATCCCTCGCGCGGGGAATGCGCCGAGATGGAGCCATTGTTGATGATCCGCCCGCCTTGTGGGGTCTGGTGGCGCATGACCCGAAACGCAGCGCGCGCGCACAAAAACATCCCCGTCAGGTTCACATCGACGACCTGTTGCCAGTCCGCCAACGCGATCTTATCGATGCTGGTTTGGGGGCCAAACATCCCGGCGTTGTTGAACAGCACATCGAGGTGGTGGTCCTGCCCAAAGGCGTTGAACGCGGCATCGACCTGCGCCTCGTCGGTCACATCGGCGGGCAGCGCAATGGCGGTGTCATACTGGTTGGCAAGGCTTTCCAGACGCTCGGCCCGGCGCGCGATCAGGCCAACGGTCCAGCCTTGCGCGAGGAAATATTCGGCGCAAGCAAGGCCAATGCCAGAGCTGGCGCCGGTGATGAGGATACTGGGCATAGGGGCCTCCTTAAACGTCTTCGGGTGCATCAAGACCCGCCAAACCCGGCTCGGCCACCAAGGTCAGGGGCGCGGGTGTGGCGTCGAGATCGGCGATGGTTAACGGCTCTTTTGGCAGGGCAAGGCGGTTGCGCGTCACCCAGATCAGGCGCTCTTGCGCGCGGGTGATGGCGACGTAGGCCAGACGCGTCCAAAGCGGTTGACCGGCCTCGGACCGCCCGGCCCAAGCGGCTGCCGACAGATCGGGCGCGTAGACCTGCACCGTGTCCCATTGGCTGCCTTGCGCCTTGTGGATCGTAACGGCCGCCCCGTGCAGGAACGCTGCCCCCATGCGCGCAGCCGACGCGATATAGGGTTCTTCGGTATCGGGGATTTCGATCTTGATGATCGACGCGGCGGAAACCCTTGGATCAGGCGCGCCCATGACGTGCAGCTTGGAAAAGCCCTGCTTTTTGCCCGGACCGATGAAGATAACTTGCGCGCCCTTGATCAGACCGCGCGCTTCCAGATCGAGGCGCTTGCGGCGGTGCTTCAGCGGCAATTCGATCCCGTCACAGATCAGCGGCTCACCTTCCAGAAGCGCGTCGGTGGGGGCATTGTGGGCGGTGCGGAACGCTTGGATCAAACGGATGCGGGTCGCATTGCGCCATACCAGCGCCGGGGATCGCGCCATGAGCCCAGCATCAATGCGCGGGCTGATGACGACGCGGTCGTCTTTCTCGGCGGCGCGGTGCACCATGCCGTCGAACTGGTCATAGGTCAGATCGGGGTCGCCCAGCGCGTGTGCCAGATCGAGGATCGGGTTGTCGGCGGCTTGGCGGTGAATGCGGGCGAGCGTCAGGATTTGCGGTGCGGGCAGCTTGTCGAACACCATCGACCCGGATTGGCCGACGGGGGCAAGCTGTGCCGGATCTCCGAACAGGCATAGAGTCGAGAAGATTTCCCTCAGGTCATCGAACTGCTTGGCATCCAGCATCGACGCCTCGTCCACAAACCCGATATCGAGCGGATCATCGCGGCGCTTCCAGCCGGTAATGAAGTCCGATCCGCGCAGGCCTGCCGCAGCTAGGGCCGCCGGGATCGATCCGTATTGCGCGAAGCTGGCAACCGCGCGTTCCAGCGCCATATCAGACAGCGTCTCAATCTCAGGCTTTTCGCCGTCCCCCTCCAACCACTCGGCCAGTTTTTCGTATTCGGGATCATACATCGGCGTGTAGAGGATGCGGTGGATCGTGGTCGCGGGCACGCCGCGCAGGCGCAGGACGCTGGCGGCTTTGTTGGTCGGTGCGAGGATGGCGAGGGTGCGCGTGGCCTTGGTGCGCTTGCCCTCCCAATCGCCAGACACAGTCTTGACGCCAGCCGCCTCCAAGTCCTGCGCGAGCCGCGCCAGAAGCGCCGTTTTGCCGGACCCGGCCTTGCCGATCACCGCGAGGACGGAAGGGTCTTGATCCTCGTCCGGCGGCTCGGTCGTGCCGTCAAGCAGGTCCACCCCCGCCCGTGCGAGGGCGGTGGCGACCTGATCGTAAGCCTCGGCCTGATCTTCGGAAAACTGTGCGGCGGTCAATGACATAGGCGGACACTAGACGCCCTGCGGCGCAGCTTCCAGATGCTATGCGACCAGACGCGGGCCAAACGCTTGGGTCATCCACGATTGCGAGACCTCGGCGCTGACGCCTGCCTTAGCGCGCAACTTGGGCAGCACGTCTTGGGTAAACGCCCAGAGGCCAACGCTGATCGCCGCACGCCCCTCGCCGCTGGTGCCGAGGATCGCAGGCGACCAGCCAAGGCGGCGGTAGATCAGGATCATCCGGGCATCAAACACGCCGATGGCATGGGTCAGACCGGAGGCGAGACCCATTTCGGCAGCACCCAACATCAGCTTGGCGGCCGTGTCCTTGGGCGCGTGGGGCGCGAGGCAGAACCGCGTGCACTCCCAGATGAACGGGCTTTCGATCCGCACACCGTCGGTCAGATGCAGAAAGTGCTCGTGCACCATCGTGCGCCCGGTCGTGGGCAGAAACCGCATGGATCCTGCATGGGTGCCATCATCATGTGCTGCGATCACGTAAAGCGGGGCCTCGGCATCATACTCGTCACGCTCATGGCCCCTCACATCAACGCTGACCTCCCATTTCAGGCGGTCGTGGAACTGGTGCGCGCGGTCGGTCAACATAGTGTCGCGCAGGCGGGGATGGTCCCCCAGCGCGTCGCCGTAGATGTAGTGAATCATGGAAAGCCCCTGTCGTGATCGCAATGACGACAAGGGGTCTCAGGGTTTGGTTAATGAGTTCTCACCGTGCGGTGACAGAAATTTCGCGCAACGGGGGGCGTTTGAGCACGCGGCTCAGACGACGATGAGGCCGAGGGATAAGGCACGCGCGACCGCATGGGTGGTGTTGGCCGCCCCAAGTTTGTGGCGCGCGCTCTCGATATAGACACGAAGCGTGTGCTCGGAAATCGTCAGGCGGTCCGCAATTTCGGCGCGCGCACACCCGATGGCCAGCAGCGACAACGCATCGACCTCGCGCGGAGACAAAGCGCGGTATTCGGTTTGGTCCGTGCCTTGGGTGATTTCCAACGCCTTCAGGTTCAGGAAATGCGAGGTCAGGATCAAGCTGTCGAGATGGGCCGCACGGTATCGCGCCCAGTCCAGATCATCGGTGGTTTGGTTTACGGTGAAGACGGCGAATTGCCCGGTTGGGCCGCGCACCGGCATCGACAGACCCTGATTGCCAACCCCGTGGTCAAGCGCTTCATGCAGGAATGCGCGGGAGGGCTTGGCGGACCAGTCGAGCGCCTTCCAGTCGATCGGATGGAAGCGGCGGTAGCAGCCTTGAACGACAGGATCGACGCGCTCGTATCCCTGTTCGACATAGCGGTCGACCCAGTCGAGGTCGTATGACAGCGCCGCGTATTGGCCCCCCGAGGCGTTTACCGAATGGTAGACCAGATGTTCGACTTGAAACGTGTCGCGCAGGCCGAGGATATGCGATTGCAACGCATCAAGTGTGTTCACGGATGCAAGCTGGTCCAGCACCGTCTCCAACCGCGTGTCCAACTGCCCCGATGCGACCGCCATGTGCCACCTGTGCTAGCTCTGCCGCAGCCACAAGGATGGTATCATCCAGTTGCTCTGACAAAGTCATCATCCCGTTCTGCTGCGCAAAGCTGCGCAGATCTGCGAGAACATCAATCATCCAGTCTTGTGCCATGTCCAACTTCCGTATGAAGGGTTAACAAATGGTTAACACAACTATAGCACGAGCCTCTTTTTGATAGATATTCACGCATATGAACCCCCCAATAATAGCGAGGGGCGCTTTCCTAAGGTGTTGAAGATGCTCAGGGGGCCAAAAACGAAGCGGCCCCGCGCACCCGTATTGGGTGATTCGCGGGGCCGCTTGTTAAGGACTGTGACAGGCGGTTAACCTTGGTTGCTCGCCTCGAGCGTGTCATCGAAAGTGCGTAACCCGGTGCGGGGCGCTTGGACGAGCACGGCCATATTGCCCGGCTTATGCTCGTTGCGCATCATCTTCATATGCGCCTCTGTCAGGTCGTCCCAGGCGAATACCTCGGACATGCACGGATCGAGACGGCGCTCCAGCATGAGCTTATTGGCGCTTGCGGCCTGCTTGAGATGCGCGAAATGCGAGCCTTGCAGGCGCTTCTGGTGCATCCACATGTAGCGCACATCAAACGTGCAATTGAAGCCCGTGGTGCCCGCGCAGATCACGACCATTCCGCCTTTCTTGCACACGAAAGTGGACACGGGGAATGTGCTCTCGCCGGGATGTTCGAACACCATATCGACGTTGTTGCCTTTGCCGGTGATCTCCCAGATCGCCTTGCCGAATTTGCGGGTCTCGTTGAACCAGTCTTTGTATTCGGGCGTGTTGACGGTGGGCATCTGACCCCAGCAGGTGAAGTCCTTGCGGTTGATGACGCCCTTGGCGCCAAGGCCCATGACAAAATCGCGCTTTTCCTCGTCGGAAATCACCCCAATCGCGTTGGCCCCTGCGGTGTTGATCAACTGGATCGCGTAGGACCCAAGGCCGCCCGACGCGCCCCAAACCAGCACGTTCTGGCCGGGCTTGAGGTCATGCGGCTCGTGTCCGAACAGCATCCGGTAGGCGGTCGCTAAGGTCAGCGTGTAGCACGCAGATTCTTCCCATGTCAGGTGCTGAGGGCGCGGCATCAACTGTTGGGCTTGGACGCACGTGAATTGCGCGAAGCTGCCATCGGCGGTCTCGTAGCCCCAGATACGTTGGCTGGGCGAATACATCGGATCGCCGCCATTGCATTCTTCGTCGTCGCCGTCGTCTTGATTGCAATGGACCACAACCTCGTCGCCGACCTTCCAGCGTTTGACCTTCGCGCCGACCTTCCAGACGATACCCGCCGCGTCCGAACCGACGATGGCATAGGGCGCTTTGTGAACGTCGAAAACCGACACGGGTTGGCCGAGCGCCGCCCAAACGCCGTTATAGTTAACGCCTGCAGCCATGACGTGGATCAGAACTTCAGTATCGCCCACTTCGGGCACATTGACGACCTCAAGCTGCATCGCAGTGTTTGGCTCGCCGTGACGCTCGCGCCGGATCACCCACGCGTGCATTTGCTTGGGCGTATAGCCAAGCGGAGGCATCTCGCCCATCGCATACAAGTCTTTTTCAGGGGCGTCATAGGGCGCGGGGGCCTCTGAGGTGTCGAGCGCCATGGCGAGCTCCTTTATCAATCAAGATGCTGCAATGCAGAATCATTCTGCACTGCACGAACTGGGCATTGACTTAGGACTGTGCTCGCAACAAAGCAACCAGATATTGCCCTCACGCGAAACTTTATGTCGTCAGTGAAACATGCTCTTCGACATCCGCCTCAACGTCTTCCGCTCCATCACGGGCGGCCTCAGCCACTTCGAGCAGTTGCAGGATCGAGTTGGCGTAGTAGCGCAGCACGGCGCGCTCGGACGGCTTTGGCGCGAACTGGCCACCGTCTTCCAAGATCAGGCCTTGGCGTTTGAGTTGGCGCAGACCGACCGTCACCTCATAGTCAGGATCATCGCGCGGCAGATGCAGATGCGCGCCTTCCTGGGCGAGCAAACTGCGTAACGCCGACGCGCGCGTCACAACTTCTTCGCGGCTAAGCGGCCCGTCCGCTTTGTCGATCACGGCCGCCACCAAGGGGCCGGGCAGCACGGGCACGATTTCGCGCACTTTATCGGTTAACAGCTTTCCCAGCGCGCGCACCGGGTCTTGGCCCATATGGGCTGCCAGCTGCTGTTTGAGCGAAACCGGCGCGCCAAAACTAACAGCCGCATAGCCGAAGCGGTGGAATTGTCCTGTCAGGTGGCGTCCCATCTGTCGTGCTGCGGCCCAAAGCGCGCGGCGGATGGAGATGCGGAATTTCCGCTCGCCCATCTCGTAGGCACGGGTCAGCACGCGGTCCTCGATCACGCGATCATAGTTAATTCCGATGGGCACGAAGACGACATCGCGCCCGGCGTTTGGGTCAAACGTCTCGACGATATAGCTGAGCAGGCCCAGCTTTGCGGGGCCGACGCGCCCATCAAGCGACAAGCCGCCCTCGGGGAAGATCGCTTGGGTCACGCCGCCTGCCGTGGACATCTGCACATAGCGCGCCAGCACCCGGCGGTAGAGCGCGTTGCGCGATTTGCGGCGAATGAAGTAGCCGCCAAGCGCGCGCACCAGCGTTCGCAATGGCCAAACCCGCGCCCATTCGCCGACCGCGTAGGCCAGCGCGGACCGTCCCGCGACCAGATATGTGACCAGCACATAATCCATGTTCGACCGGTGGTTCATGACGAAGATCACCGTCGCATCGGGCGCGATCTTGCGGATCGCCTCTTCGTCATACGCCCCAAGGCGCACCCGGTAGAGCGCGGTCGACAGCAACTTGGCAAACCGCGTGGCAAAGCCGAAATAGGCGGCGGTCGAAAACCCCGGCACAATTTCGCGCGCATAGCTGCGGGCTTGAGCGAAGGCGACGGCCTCGGGCACGCCGGTATCGCGGGCGTGGGCTTGCACGGCCTCCATCACCTCGGGCGAATAGACCACGCGGTTAATGGTGTCGGGACGTGCCAGCAATTTGAACGGCTGAATTGGACGATCGAGGCGCTTGTTCAGACGGGCAACCGCGCGTTCCATCCGTTTGCGCAAAAACCACCGCACCGAGGGCAGCAGAAAATGGCTGAGCGCTGTGACCACCGCGAAAAGCAGGATCAGCACAAAGAGCCAAAGGGGCAGTTCCACAACTTGCGTCATTGCCGGACTTTGGCAGGAAGGGCTGGAATGGTAAACGACAGGCTTCGCCGCAATGCAGCGAATTGACAGAGATATATACTGTCCCATATAGAGCCGTGAACGTAATTAAATTGCGAAACATGACTCACTAGGATTACCATGACCGACATCGCCTCCAAGCCCGCCAAAGATCGCCCATGGCTGTTCCGCACCTATGCCGGACATTCGACCGCCACAGCGTCCAATGCCCTTTACCGCGCGAACCTTGCCAAGGGCCAAACGGGTCTGTCGGTGGCCTTCGATCTGCCCACGCAAACGGGCTATGACAGCGATCATCTTTTGGCGCGCGGCGAGGTCGGCAAGGTCGGTGTTCCGGTGTCTCACCTCGGCGATATGCGGACCCTGTTTCAGGATATTCCGCTGGAGACGATGAACACCTCAATGACGATCAATGCGACGGCGCCTTGGTTATTGGCGCTCTACATCGCGGTGGCCGAAGAACAAGGTGCCGATGTCGCCAAGCTGCAAGGCACGGTCCAGAACGATCTGATCAAAGAATACCTGTCGCGCGGGACATATATCTGCCCGCCGAAGCCGTCGCTGAAAATGATCGCCGATGTGGCCGAGTATTGCTATCTTCAGGTGCCAAAATGGAACCCGATGAATGTGTGCTCGTATCATTTGCAGGAAGCGGGTGCGACGCCAGAGCAGGAATTGGCCTTTGCATTGGCGACCGCCACAGCCGTTCTGGATGAATTGCGCCCGCGCGTACCGGCCGAAGATTTCCCAACTCTAGTGGGTCGCATTTCGTTTTTCGTGAATGCGGGCATTCGGTTCGTGACCGAAATGTGCAAGATGCGCGCATTCGTAGACTTATGGGACGAGATTTGCCGCGACCGCTACGGCGTGGACGAACCCAAGATGCGGCGGTTCCGCTACGGTGTGCAGGTCAACTCGCTCGGCCTGACCGAGCAGCAGCCCGAAAACAACGTCTACCGGATCTTGCTGGAAATGCTGGCGGTGACGCTGTCGAAAAACGCGCGGGCGCGGGCGGTGCAATTGCCTGCCTGGAATGAAGCGCTTGGCCTGCCGCGCCCTTGGGATCAGCAATGGTCCTTGCGAATGCAGCAGATTGTGGCGTTCGAGACGGACCTTCTGGAATACGACGATCTGTTTGACGGTAATCCGGCGGTGGACCGTAAGGTTGAGGCGCTGAAGGAAGGGGCGCGTGCGGAATTGGCCAATCTCGACGCGATGGGCGGTGCGATTGCAGCAATTGACTATATGAAGGCGCAGTTGGTGAATTCCAACGCCGACCGGTTGAACGGGATCGAGACCGGAGAGACTGTTGTAATCGGCGTGAATAAATTCACCCAAGCGGAACCCTCACCCTTGATGGACGAAGACGGGGGCATCATGACGGTCGATCCAGCCATGGAGGCCGACCAGATCGGGCGACTGGAAGCTTGGCGCGAGACACGCGATTCGGACGCGGTTGCAGAGGCCTTGGAGGCTTTGCGCGCGGCGTCCGCTACGGGCGAGAACGTCATGCCCTCTTCGATCAAAGCGGCAAAAGCAGGCGTTACAACCGGCGAATGGGCTGGGGTGATGCGCGCGGCCCATGGCGAGTATCGCGGACCAACAGGCGTCAGCCGTGCGATCAGCAACAAAACCGAAGGCCTTGATGATATTCGCAACGCGGTGGACGTGGTCAGCGATAAGCTGGGGCGGCGGTTGAAGTTCCTAATGGGCAAGCCCGGTCTTGATGGACATTCTAACGGGGCGGAACAAATTGCTTTCCGCGCGCGAGATTGCGGGATGGAGATTGATTATGAAGGTATTCGCCTAACACCAGAAGAAATCGTCAAAGCCGCGCGCGATAATGAGGTCCACGTTCTAGGGCTATCGATTCTATCAGGCAGCCATATTCCCTTGATTGAAGACCTAATGCGGCGGATGCACGCCGAAAAACTTGCGCATATTCCTGTGATCGTTGGCGGTATTATTCCAGATGACGATGCAACACGGCTGCGGGCTATGGGGGTTGCAAGGGTATATACGCCAAAGGATTTTGAGTTGAACCGCATCATGATGGACATCGTTACCCTCGCAGATCCAGAGACGATTGCCGCTGAGTAAGGGGAATTTTTAACTTCTTAACTTGCTAAGATATATTGCAATGCCGTACACTTAGGTATACGGGAAAGTTGGGAATAGCAAAAAATTGAGGGAACTCATGGGAATTGACCTGAATACATTGTCGGGCGACGAGCTTATTGCGCTTAAAAGAGATGCCGACAAAGCGCTGCAGTCACTTGATGCACGCAATCGCACGGAAGCATTGAAAGCCGCTGAGGCCGCTGCACGCGAACATGGCTATACATTGAAAGAATTGATGGGCGGCAAGTCAGCCTCCACCAAAGCAAGCGGCGTTGCCAAATACGCAAATCCCGCCGATGCGAGCCAAACTTGGACCGGAAAAGGCCGCCAGCCTGAATGGTTCAAGTCGGCAATGGCCGCCGGTAAAAACCGCGACGACCTAGAACTCTAATTTCGACCCATCACAGCTTCAAAAGGGCCGAACAGTGCAAATGCCTGTTCGGCCCTTTGCCGTTGCATCCCCCGGCTTCCCGCGCTTTGCTGTGCCAAACGCCTTATACGGAGCTTTCCCATGACCATTCATATCGGTGCTAAACCCGGCGACATCGCTGAAACCGTCCTCATGCCGGGCGATCCCCTGCGCGCCAAATGGGCCGCAGAGACGTTTCTGGACAATCCGGTTTGCGTGAACGAAGTGCGCGGGATGCTAGGCTTTACCGGCACATGGAAAGGCAACCGGGTCACGATCCACGGCTCAGGGATGGGCATGGCGTCGCTGTCGATTTATGCCAACGAGTTGATCAAGGATTACGGTGTGCAGACGCTGATCCGCATTGGCTCGGCGGGTGGAATGCAGAAAAAGGTGAAGGTCCGCGATGTGATCTTGGCGATGACCGCCTCGTCGCTGTCGACGCCGTCGCGCGGGATTTTCAAGGAACTGAACTTCGCGCCTTGCGCCGATTTCGATCTGCTGCTGGCCGCACATAAAGCCGCGACCTCGCGCGGCACGCCCACCCATGTGGGCGGTATCTATTCGTCAGATGTGTTCTATGACGAGCGCCCTGATCTGAACGAGCAGATGGTGCGCCACGGCATCCTCGGCGTCGAAATGGAAGCGGCAGAACTTTACAATCTAGCCGCGCGCCATGGCCGACGCGCACTCGCGGTCCTGACAATCTCGGACCATTTGCTAACGGGCGAGGCATTGCCTGCGGACCAACGCCAATCGAGCTTTTCGGACATGGTGGAAATCGCACTCGAGGCCGCCTTCGCATGACAGGGATGACGTTGAAACGGACCCTCGCCGGGCATCAGGTCGGCGCGGTTGGTCTGGGGTGCATGAGCTTTGGTGGCATTTTTGGCGACACGAACGAGGCCGATAGCCTAGCCTGCCTCGATGCAGCGTGGGAGATGGGCGTCGATCATCTGGACGTCGCCGAGATTTACGGCATGGGCGTGTGCGAGACGGTCATCGGCACATGGTTGGCGCGCACGAAGGCGGATGTGAAGATCGCCACAAAAGCCGGAATTTACCCGAAGCCTAGCCGCGATTTCCGCAATGACGAGGCCAGCTTGCGTGGGTCGCTTGAGGGCTCGCTAAAGCGGCTCGGGCGCGAGCATGTGGAGCTGTTCTATATCCACCGCCGCGATCCGCGCGTCCCCATTGCAGACCTCATGGGCACGCTGTCTCGCCTTGTCGACGAAGGCAAAATCGGCGGCGTCGGCCTCTCGGAGGTCGCCCCGACCACTTTGCGCGCGGCCCATGCCGAGATGCCTGTGGCGGCGGTGCAGTCGGAATACTCGCTCTGGACGCGACAGCCGGAACTGGGCCTGATCCAAGCTTGCGCGGAATTGGGCACGACCTTTGTGGCGTTCTCACCTGTTGCGCGCGGCATGATTACCGATCACTTCCCGCCGCTTGCGCAACTGGCGAGCGAGCCGTTTCGCGGATCAATCCCGCGCTTTCAGGAACCAAATTATAGCGCCAATGCTGCGATCATTTCAAAGTTTCAGGCGTTTTGCCGTGCACGTGGCTGGACCACTGCTGGGGCGGCCTGCGCTTGGACGCTGGATCAGGGGGCGCATATTTTGCCGATCCCCGGCACGCGAACGGCCAAAAACCTCGCCGATTGCGCGCAAGCGGCCGCAATCCAGTTTACCGACGAGGATCGCGCCGAGATCAACCGCCTGCTGCCTGCGGGCTTTGCCCATGGCGACAGGTATACAGTCGATCAGTGGGTCGGAGTGGAGCGCTATTGCTAGCGCTCCGCCACTAAAATCTTAGGCTGCGCGCCGACGCGAACGACCACCGCCGCCGCCATTGCCGCCACCAGCACCTTTGCCTTTAAAGCCGCCACCGCCGCCGCCGCCAGTGCGACGACGTGGACCACCGCGACCGGGGCGCTTGCCACCGGGCGCTTCAATATCGCCCTTCGGCAAAACCCAAGGCGAGCCCCCTTCCAGCGGGATCGGAAAGCCCAAGACCTTCTCGATCTGGCGCAATTCCTTGACCTCGTCTTGGCCGCAGAACGCGACGGCTTTGCCATCGGCACCAGCCCGTGCAGTCCGGCCAATCCGGTGGACATAGTTCTCAGGCACGTTGGGCAGATCGTAGTTATAGACGACCTTCACCAGCGGAATGTCGATGCCGCGCGCGGCCACATCGGTCGCCACCAACACGTCGAGTGCGCCAGATTTGAACGACGCAAGCGCACGGTCCCGTTGACCTTGGCTTTTGTTGCCATGGATGGAGCCTGCCGAGAAGCCCGACGCAACGAGGCCTTTCATAAGACGCTCGGCCCCGTGTTTGGTGCGCGAGAAGACGATGGATTTCTCACCGCGGTGCGTGGCCAGCAGCTTCTTCAGCAGGCCAGTTTTCTCGCCCTTGTCGATATAGTGGATGCCTTGGGTGATCTTGTCGGCGACCTTGCCGGGAGGGGCCGCTTGGACGCGGACCGGATCGGTCAGGTAGGCGGCAGAAATCTCGGCCATCAACTTCGGCATGGTTGCCGAGAACAGCATCGTCTGGCGCTGCGCAGGCAGCATCTTCGAGATCGCGCGCAAGGCGTGGATGAAGCCCAAATCGAGCATCTGGTCCGCCTCGTCGAGCACCAGAAACTTGGTGCTGGACAGGTCCACCGCACGGCGATCGGTCAGGTCAATCAGGCGACCGGGGGTGGCAACCATGATGTCGGTGCCGCGCTCCATCCGCTTGATCTGCGCGCCGATAGAACTGCCACCAACGATCATCGTCACCTTCAGGTGCGACTTGCCGATATAGCTGGTCAGGTGGTCCATGATCTGGCGCGCAAGTTCGCGCGTGGGCGCAAGGATCAGCGCACGTGGGCTTTTGGGGGCAGGCTTTTCGCCGATGCCGTTGAGGATTTGCACGAGCGGCGTGCCAAAGGCGGCGGTTTTGCCGGTGCCGGTCTGGGCGAGGCCCATGACATCGCGGCCTTCCAAGACCAGCGGAATTGCCTTGGATTGGATCAGAGTGGGTTCAGTCAGGCCGATTTCAGCCAGACGTGTGGCCAGCTTTTCGCTGAGCCCGAGTTCTTGAAAATAGTTCAAAAGATACCTTTCGAAGGCCCGGCACCATGCCGAAGCCCAGAGTCAGAGGTCCCTGAACGGTGTCAGGGACGTTACGCTTGTCCTCCGACCTGTCGCTCGCGCATCCCCCGGATGGGGAAGCACCGAACAGATCAGTCAGGATCCCGCGCGTGAGGGAGGAAATCCAAAGCCCGGATCAGCCGGGCACCGTGAGACGCAAGCGTCTCTGCGGCATGTCGGGAGCACGGGGTGCTCAGCGGTCCGCTCACGCGGCGGACATTCATGCCATGATGGGCATGTGCGCTTTGTCGGCTCTTAAGTCAATGGCTTGGGCTAAGGATTATCGCTACCGTCCTCAGGCTGCTTCACCTTCGGGGGGCCATACCAATCCTCGTTCCGGGTCATATACATCGTGCCTGCGAGCGCCACGAAGGCCAATGTCGCCCCCGCCAAAAGCGCATAATCCGCCGAGCGCAAGATCAGGTAGAGCACTCCGTACAGCACCACAAGCATCACCCCCAGCACCGCTGTGCGCGCGCCGAGCTTCAGCCCAACGGCCCCGAACATCGTCAGCAGCGCAATCGTCGCACCAGCGCTCAGCGCATAGGCCGCCCCAAAGCCGATTTGTTCCGCGTAGGCCACCATCAACAGCACAAAGATCGACTGGGCGACCCCGATCAAGATGTATTGGACCGGGTGCGTTGGGCGCTGCGTGCGGTTCTCGATCAACAGCACCGTCAGGAATGTCAGCGCGATGAACAGGATCCCATAGCGCGCCGCCCGGTAGGCCTTTTGGTAAAAATCATTGGGCTGGAAGAAGCGCACACCGAACGCAGTTTGGTCCCGAGCGGTCGCGTCACTGTCGGCCCGACCCACCTGCGGCAATGCGCGCGCAAGGTGCGGGATCGTCCAGGTGGCGCTAAATCCGTCCTCCGATATCTCGGACCCATCGGGCAGAAACGCCCCCTCAAAGCTGGGATGCGGCCAATCGCTGGAGATCGTGACGCGGCTGCTGCGCCCAACGGGTGTGACCTGAAACGATGCCGCGCCGTTCAGACCGAGGCTCAGCCGGTAGGTATCGTGATCACGCGGATCGCCCAGCGCTGCGGTGATCCCGCCAACTCGGTCGCGCCCAAAGGCGGGCTCCAGCGGCAGCGACGTAGCCCCTGCCACCAACTCAGCCGCCCCGCGCAGGGATCTGTTGGACGTTAGGCTCACGCGCAGCATGGCACTGGGCCACAAGATACGCTCGCTTGGGTCCACTGCGCCGGACACAGCCTCTAGGTTAAAGTCGAACGCCATTTCGGCGGCCGCACTGTAGACGGGCACGTTGAAAATGCCCCGGCTGCGGATGGTCGTCTCGGTCGCAAGCGTCAGGTCAAAATCGTTCGGCAGCACGTAGACGGGTGCCTTGGCGACAATCTCGGTGACCTCGATCTGTTCGGTGCGCGTCTCGCCGGTGGTGGGGTCGGTGACGCGGCGGTTTTGCAGGGTCGTTTGCGGGCCCTCAACCGGCAAAATCAGCACCGGCCCGGATAGCAATTGCGCCCCACCCCATTCGGCCCCAACATCGCGCACCGTTTGGCGGCTGTAATCAGACCGCTCGTCGATAATCGCACCGACGAAGAACAAGGGGATGAACATCAACAGCGCCAAAACGGCGACGATGAGGTAGCGAATACCGGATGATCTGAGCATGACTGTGCCTTGCGCCTATGGTTGGGCGGGACACTAGCAAGTTAACCGTGAGGCGCTAGGGAATTAGATGACGACGACCGCGAGCGGCGGAAACCCGTTGAAACCAACGCTGGAATAGGTGCTCGTATACGCACCCGTCGCGTAGATCATCACCTTGTCACCCGCTTGCAGGCCCAGAGGCAGCATCACCGGGCGCTTCTCGTAAAGCACATCGACGCTGTCGCAAGACGGGCCTGCCAGAATGCACGGGCCCGTTATCTCGTGGTCGCGCGCAGTTGTGATGCGGTAGCGGATTGCCTCGCCCTCGGTCTCGGCCAGTCCCGAGAACTTGCCGATATCGAGATACACCCACCGGCACAGATCACTGTCGGACTTGCGGCTTGCCAGCACGACCTCGGCGGCGATGATGCCCGCCTCAGCCACCAGACCGCGACCGGGTTCGGCCATCACGTGCACGTCGTCGCCAAACCTCCCGCGCACCATGGACATGACATTGGCGGCATAGGCACCGGGGGCCTCGGCACCGTCGCCGTAATCAGCCGGGAAACCACCGCCGATGTTCAACAGGCTAAGCGCATGGCCCGCCTCAAGCGCGTCGGTCCACATAGCTGCAACGCGGTCCAGCGTTTCCGCCCACATATCCGCGCGGCGCGTCTGGCTGCCCACATGAAACGACAGACCAACCGGGTCGAGGCCAAGGAATTTCGCACGATCCAGAAGCGCCACGACACGGTCCGGGCCGCAGCCAAACTTGCGCGACAGCGGCCAATCGGCCTCGGTGGCACCGACCAGAAGCCGGATATAGACCTGCGCGCCGGGGGCATGGGCGGCGATCTTCTCAAGCTCTTCCTCGGCGTCGGCCGCAAACAGGGTGATTCCGGCTTTATGCGCAAACACAATGTCGGATACGCGCTTGATGGTGTTGCCGTAGGAAATGCGGTGCGCCGGAATGCCAAGACCCAAGCACAGCTCGATCTCGCCGCGACTGGCGGCATCAAAGCCCGACCCCAGATCGCGCAGGGTTTCCATGATCTCGCGCGCCGGATTGGCCTTCATCGCATAGTGAATGCGCGCATTGCCGAGGCCATTGGCAAGGGCTGCAAATTGTGCGGCCACAAGCTGGCGGTCCACAACCAGCGTCGGCTGGTCGAAGTCGGATGCGGCAATGAACGCCTCAAGGCGTTCGGTGGTCGGGCGGTCGGGAAGGGTGAAGGCATCGAGGCCCGCGAACCCAGCTACAGTTACGTTCATTTGGTCATCTCCAAAAGACCCGGCCATTCCGATTGCTCGGCGCAGACCGCTCAGTTCCAAGGGAGACGTTACCGTCGCTACGTAACCGCGTGGGCTTAACCCCACCTCGCCAGAGGCGCGTGCGTTGGCGTCTTCGCGGGCCATATGAGACAAACCACAAATCAAATCAAGACGATTCTTATCCAGCTTTCCTACAATTTTCGTCAAACTGGTGCCGTATTCCCACGCCATCTTTGCGCGCATGAACACACCCGCCCGCATTGCCTATCTCGACACCCTGCGCTTCGCCCTTGTTGCGCTGGTGATCCCGCTGCACGCCTACTATGTGGGCTTTACCGGACAAGCTTGGATTGCGACCCTGCATGACAGCTTTCACATGGCTGCATTGTTCCTGATCTCAGGCTATTTCGCCGCCCCCGCAGTTGCGAAAATGGGCGGCGCACAGTTTCGGGCCACACGCGGACGCGCCTTGTTGCCGCCGCTGCTGGTGATCCTTGCGCTCAGCTTGCCGACCCTTGCGATGCACCAGATCTTGAACGAGGGTTCATTGGCGGGGTTTGAGGCCGCTCTTGCGCGTGTCACTGCGACCGGAAACATCTTGCTGCATGGCTGGTTCTTGGCGGTGCTGTTGATCTATGTGGCCATCGCGGGTGGGCTGTCGCGGCTGATCCTGTCTAGCGCAGTCCAGCGCACCGCGCGCGCAATCCCCACATCGTGGCAGGGCCTCGCGCTCGTCTTCCTCGCAACCCTGACCGCCCTACCCGCCGAATGGCTGTGGGAGGGCGAAAACGGCCCCCTCGGCCTGCCCCTGTTTGCCTATGAGGCCATCCGCTATCTGTGGGCCTTTACGCTCGGCATGGCCTGCTGGCACGCGCCGCAATTACTCGAAGCGCTGCACCGGATTGACCTGCGCGTGCTCGCCCTGGCCCTTGTCGCTTGGGCGCTGACACTGGCGCCGCTGGGCTTGAGCGCGTGGCAATGGGAGGCCGCATGGGCGCTGCGCCGCGTTGCCTCCGCCCTCGTGCTGATCCCGCTGTGCCTGATGGCGTTCCGTCGCTTCGCCAACTTTGAGACACGGGCAACGCGCGCGCTATCGCAAGCCGGAATGACCGTGTTCGTCACCCAATGGGCGCTGCTTTACGTGCTAATGCTGGGCTTGCCGTTTGCGGCGCTGCCCGAGGCGGTCGGCTTCTGGGCAATCTCAGCTTTGGCCCTCACCCTCGGTATCGCGTTCCACCATCTGGTGGTGAAACGCTCTGGTCTTGCGCTGGAGTGGATCGCCGGGGTCAGACGTGCCGATCCACCATCATATGCTTGATCGACGCGATAATGGATTCCTAGCTTACAGACCTTCGCTACTGGTCAGCCTTCCCACGATTGCAGTCAAAACAGAGGGTTTGCAGGTTTTCCAGTTCGTCTGAACCGCCTTTTGAAACCGGCTTGATATGATCTACTTCTAGTTCAACCCCATCTCCAGCGGACGCACCACATACCACACACTTTTTGTTGTCGCGTTCGAGAACGGCCCAACGCTTCCTGAGGCTGAGACCAGACCTCCGTTTCGTTGTTCGCACTTTACATGAATAGTCTGGCTCAGAAAATGAGCCCCAAACAACATTACTACGACTTTGGAGCCGAGCTTGTCGCCACCGATCAATAGACCGTTGCTCCTTAGCTAGCTCGTGTAGGCTGTCATATGGAATACTAAGCTTTTGCCGTGCACGAGCGATCCCGTGACTCACGCCTCTTCTGAAAGCCTGCTCCACCGCAGGTGAATTTTCACCCCCCATGTCAGCATGAAATTCAGAATGCTCCGCGCCAATTAGTCGAGCGCGAAAGGACAATTTTTGTCCCTCTGGTTCCCATGGCTTGGTCCAGTTCACGATCCTGCACGCATCAACCAGCAGGTCTTCAAGCTCGTCCTCTGAGTTAATCTCCACCGCACACGAAACTAACCGATCAAAATGCTCCAAGACCACTTTAGGTGGTTCCAAAGCAATCAGACGTTTGCGAAAAACTTCGACTTGTTTGTTTGAGAACCTCATCGCAACTTTTTAGTCTATACGTGCCGATCCACCATCATATGCTTGATCGACGCGATGGCTTTGGCCGGGTTCAGACCCTTGGGGCAGGTCTTGGCGCAGTTCATGATCGTGTGGCAGCGATACAGCTTGAAGGGGTCTTCCAGCTCGTCCAGACGCTCCCCCGTCGCCTCGTCGCGTGAATCGATGATCCAGCGGTAGGCATGCAGCAGAGTGGCTGGTCCAAGGTAGCGGTCCCCGTTCCACCAGTAGCTGGGGCAAGATGTCGTGCAGCACGCGCACATCACGCATTCATAAAGACCGTCGAGCTTTTCGCGGTCCTCAATCGACTGCTTCCATTCATGTTCGGGCCTTGGCGTTGTGGTTTCCAGCCATGGCTTGATGGAGGCATGTTGCGCATAAAAATGGGTCAGATCCGGGATCAGGTCTTTGACGACGGGCATATGCGGCAGCGGATAGATCTTCACATCGCCTTTGACCTCGTCCATCCCGTAGATGCAGGCCAGCGTGTTGATGCCGTCGATATTCATCGCACAGGATCCGCAAATCCCCTCGCGGCAGGACCGCCGGAAGGTCAGCGTTGGATCGATCTCGTTTTTGATCTTGATCAGCGCGTCGAGGACCATGGGACCGCAGGTGTCCATATCGACAAAATAGCTATCGACTTGGGGGTTTTTGCCGTCATCGGGGTTCCAGCGGTAAACGCTGAACTTGCGCACATTCGTCGCCCCCGCCGGCTTGGGCCATGTCTTGCCCGTGCGGATGGTCGAGTTCTTGGGGAGCGTGAATTGCACCATGGTCGTATCCTCGTTTCTGTCTAGCGCCGCACGGAGGCGAGCGTGCGTGTTGGTCCTTGGCCGGACTTTTGGAACACGCAATTGTCGTAGAAATCTTCAGGCGATTGCGGGTTGAACACCCGGTTTGTCACAGTCAGGCGCAGCCCACCGCTGGGGCCGTTCGTGCCAACGCCTGCGCGCGCTTCACCCCGGAACCCGTCCGACAGATCAGCCTCTGCCGCGCATTGGGCTTCGGCGGCCTTGACGTTCATGGTGCCCGCGCAGGCCGTTAGGCCAAGGGCGGCAACAGCCACAATCGTGATGGTCGAGAGTTTCATAGCGCGATCCTTCCAGCGACAAACGCCTCCGCCTGCGCGGTGGCTATGCAGCGCACGGTATCGGGACGGCTGGCAACATCAATCACAACCCGCGTTGTTTCACTGGTTGGGCCAAGAGTTGCCGCTCGCGCCAGTTCCAGTATCTCGGTCCATTCGGCGTATTGGATCACGCAATCCACAATCGGCTCGGTTGGCAGGCCAGGAAACTGCGCTTGCACAACGGGTGTGACACCCCGCTTGGCCGCGTCGCGCGCGGTTTGGTCGGCAGTGGCGGTGATCTCGGCGCAGCCTGTCAAAGCAAGACCAGCCACGACAAGGGCCATGATCCGCATCATGATGACCGCGCCATACAGGCTTGGAACGCATCGCCTTGCGCGCGGTTCATCGGGGCGTTCACACCGCCAAGGGTTTCAGGCAAAGGCGGCAGGCCAATCTCCGCCAAGCAGGTGTTAATCAAAACCCGGCGCGGCGAGGACAATTGCCCCCGCAATTCCTGCTCGCCCAAGGGCGCGCCTGCTGTCTCCAGCGGGGCTGCCACGGGCCGAGGCACCGAGGTTTGCGTTGTGGTCTGGCACGCGGCCAGTCCAACGCACACAAATCCAAGCACCAAGGCGCGCATCAATAGACCCGCGCTTTCGGGGCGATCTTCTTGAGGTCGATGCCGCCATTGTCTTCGGTCGACAGCGGCTCAAGATGAACCGGGCGAGAATCCAGCTTCACTTTGCTCCCCTCGACCCATGACAGCGAATGCTTACGCCAATTGACGTCATCGCGATCAGGATAATCCTCGTGCGCATGCGCGCCTCGGCTTTCCTTGCGCGCCTCGGCGGACACGATTGTGGCCAGCGCGTTCGGCATCAGGTTGGTCAGTTCCAGCGTTTCCATAAGGTCGCTGTTCCACACCATGGACCGGTCCGTGACCTGGATGTCGTCCATCTTGTCCGCAACGCTGCCCATCTTCTCGCAGCCCTCGGCCAGTGTCTTGTCGGTGCGAAAGACGGCAGCATCGGCCTGCATGGTCTTTTGCATCTCAAGGCGCAGCTCGGCGGTGGTGGTCGTGCCCTTGGCGTGGCGCAGCGCGTCAAACCGGTCGAGCGCTTTGTCCAGCGACGCCTTGTTGGTGGTGGGAACGGCCGTGTTCGGGTCAACGACTTCGCCTGCTTTGATCGCAGCGGCGCGGCCAAAGACCACGAGGTCGATCAGGCTGTTGGACCCGAGGCGGTTCGCCCCATGCACAGACGCACACCCCGCCTCGCCCACAGCCATCAAGCCGGGGGTCACTGCGTCGGGGTTCTTCGCCGTTGGGTTCAGCACTTCGCCCCAATAATTCGTCGGAATACCGCCCATGTTATAGTGAACGGTCGGCAGCACCGGGATCGGCTCTTTGGTCAGATCAACGCCTGCAAAGATACGCGCGCTTTCGGAAATCCCCGGCAAACGCAGATCGAGCGTTTCTGGCGGCAAGTGGTTCAGGTGCAGGTGGATATGGTCCTTATTCGGCCCAACCCCGCGCCCATCGCGAATTTCCATCGTCATGCAGCGCGAGACCACGTCGCGGGACGCCAAGTCCTTATAGGTCGGGGCGTAGCGTTCCATAAACCGCTCGCCCTCGGAATTGGTCAGATAACCGCCTTCGCCGCGTGCGCCTTCGGTGATCAAGCAGCCCGCACCGTAAATGCCGGTGGGGTGGAACTGAACAAACTCCATATCCTGCAAAGGCAGGCCTGCGCGCGCCACCATGCCGCCACCGTCGCCAGTGCAGGTATGGGCCGAGGTTGCGCTGAAATAAGCGCGCCCGTAACCGCCCGTCGCCAGCACCGTCATCTTGGCGTTGAACACGTGGATCGTGCCGTCATCAAGTTTCCAGGCCACAACGCCCTGACACACCCCGTCTTCGGACATGATCAGATCAATGGCGAAATACTCGATAAAGAACTCGGCTTTTTGCTTGAGGCTTTGACCATAGAGCGTGTGCAGAATGGCATGGCCGGTCCGGTCAGCCGCCGCACAGGTGCGCTGCACGGGCGGGCCTTCACCGTATTGGGTGGTGTGACCGCCAAAGGGACGTTGGTAAATCTTGCCCTCTTCGGTGCGCGAGAACGGCACGCCGTAATGCTCTAGCTCATACACAGCCTTGGGGGCTTCGCGCGCGAGATATTCCATCGCGTCGGTATCGCCCAGCCAGTCCGAGCCCTTGACCGTGTCATACATATGCCACTGCCAGCTATCGGGCCCCATGTTGCCAAGGCTCGCCGCGATGCCACCTTGGGCGGCCACGGTGTGCGAGCGCGTGGGAAACACTTTGGTCACACACGCGGTGCGCAAGCCTTGTTCGGCCATGCCCAGCGTTGCGCGCAATCCGGCACCACCAGCGCCCACAACCACGACGTCATAATCATGCGTCTCGTAGGTATATTCGGTCATTCGTTCTTGCTCCTGCCTCAGAAGGCCATCCGGGCTAGGGCATAAAGGCCAACAGCCATTGTGCCATAGCTCACGCCAACCATCGCAATGATCAGCAGTTTGCGGGTGCCCCCTTGGGTGTAATCTTCAATCGCGGTCTGCACGCCGTGGCGAAAGTGGTTCATGCCCACGATCAGCATCGCCCCCGTCACCAGCGCCGGGAAAGGTCGTGCGAAATGCGCCAGAACCGCTTCATGCGGCTCGCCCACGATGGGGCCAAAGGCGATCAAGAACAGCGGGACGAGGATCAAAAGCATCCAGCTCGTCATCTGCATATGCCAAGCGTGCTCGGTTCCGGTTTTTGCCGATCCAAGTCCAGCGGCGCGTTTGCGGTCGGTTAGAAATGCCATGTGCTCAGGCCCCCTTACAACACGATGACGGTCAGAACCGTCAAAATGACCGAGCCATAGACGCAAGCCCAGCCCAGCTTTTCCGCCGTTGGGATGTCGAGGCCGCGCCCACTGTCCCAATAGAGGTGCCGCATGCCTGCCAGCGTGTGATACCACAGCGCCCAGATGGACCCGAGGAACACCAGCTTGCCAAACCACGAGGTCACAATGCCATCGACGAAGTCAAAATAAACCTCGCCCGATGCGGCGGCGAGCAGCCACCAGACCACCAAGAGCGCGCCAACCAGCAAAGCATTGCCGGTGATGCGGGTCAGGATGGAGGTCATGGAAGTCAGTTGCGGGCGGTAGACCTGCAAATGCGGCGACAGGGGGCGGTTCCCCCGGTTCACATCGGCCATAATGGGCCCCTCTCTTTTAGGGATCGTCCGGGTGTCGTTTGGTCTTAAGTTACTGTTATAGCGCTGCACCTATGGCACGTCATCCGCCCACCGCAACAAAGGGCGCGGTGAATTGGCGCAACTGAGGGCAGAATCGCACTTTTGTGATCACGCCGCGATTTCCTGTGATCACAAAGTCGAAGCCACCGCTACTGGTTGGACAACTCAGCCAGATATTCCGCAAACTCGATGCACATGGTCACTTCCACCGCGCTCGGGTCGTAAAAGGCGTTGGCCTCGCCGCAATACGCGACACTGACCTTCAACGGCGTCGGCAGCGATAGAACCTCGTTCAGCGCTGTCAGCTCTGCCACAATCACATTATGGGTCAGCACCGCAAAGGGCGCGTCATCGCCCATGTCGCTATAGACGAAGCTGTCGCCCGCACCTGCCTCGTAAAGCTCGTCCAGCACCGGACCCCAACTGTCATTGGCAAGCTGATATTCGTCCTCGCAGGTAATCGCGCGCTCTTCGGGCAAGCCCAACTCTTCGGCGACATCTTCCCGCTCGTCCGGTGAGGCCCCGTAAAACAGGCACACCAGTGTATAATAACGCTGCAAATCTGCGCCGTGCACGCCCCACCAAGCGACATCTGCGCCTTGGGATTCGCGGTCTTCGGCCTCGCCCAAGAACCCGTAAGCCGTGGCGTAGGTTATGGCGACCGCAGTTTCCTCGTCGAACAACTCATGCACCATCACGACGCTGAGCACGTCTGCCGCGTCCTCCTCCTGCCCGAAGACGGGAAGTTGCAGGATGTCGATCAACGCATGGCCAAGCTCGTGGTAGAAAATGGCAATGAGGTTGGAGCTTACGAAATCTTCCGTTTCGGCATCAATTTCTTGTGCCGAGGCAGTTGAGGCTGCCAATGAGAGGGTGAACGCAAGGGCAAGTTTTTTGAACATGCTCGGATCAAAGCGAGCATAGCACCCAATAGTCAAGATCAAGCAACACACCGGGCAGGTATTTCCCATCCTCGCCCTTCAACGCGCCGACACTGCCATCCTTGGTTGCCACCAGACGCAGACGCAGCGCGCCAACACCGGGGGCGCTCGTCTCGGCCTTATCCAGCACCTCAGACCACGCCTTCACGGTATCGCCCGCATAGGCCGGGTTCGCGTGGGCGCCGGCATTGATTGCGGCAATCATCTGCGCATTCGCCAGCCCGTTGAACGACAGCGTCCGCGCAAGGCTAATGATGTGGCCGCCGTAGATCAGGCGCTGGCCATCGGGGCGCGCATTGACGTCGAAATGCACTTTCGAGGTGTTCTGCCACAGACGCGTGGCCTGCATATGCTCGGCCTGTTCCAGCGTGACGCCATCGACATGGTCGATGATCTCGCCAACCTCGTAATCGCCAAAACGGTGCGGCTCCCCTGCCAGACCAAAATCATAGGTGGTGAAGTCAAGGCCCTCTGGGATCGTCAGATCGCCCGCAGGCACAACTTTCGCAAGCTCCGGCACCACCGTCTCGGGCGCGTCCGCGTCCAGATCGCGTTTGCGCACCATCACCCACCGCACATAGCGCAGCACCGCCTCGTCGCGCTGGTTCAGCCCGACCGTGCGCACATAAACAACCCCGGTTTTACCGTTGGAGTTTTGCTTCAAACCAATGACTTCGCTTTCCGACCGCAGCGTGTCGCCGGGATAGACAGGACGCAGAAACTGCCCCTCCGCATAGCCCAAATTCGCCACCGCGTTCAGCGACACGTCCGGCACGGTCTTGCCGAAGATCACATGGAAGCCGATCAGATCATCCAGCGGGCTAGAGGGCAGACCGCAGGCGCGCGCAAACTCATCCGAAGAATAGAGCGCATGCCGCGCAGGGTATAGCGCATGATAGAGCGCGCGCTCGCCCCCCGACACGGTCCGGGGCACCGCGTGGCGGATCACTTGCCCCACGGTATAGTCCTCAAAAAACCGCCCCGGATTGGTCTTGCTCATATCACTGCGCCCCAAGTTTCAGGTCCGGCGCGTAATCCACCGCGACCTCTTTCGTCACTGCCTGGCCACAGCGCATCACACCGCGCGCCGCATCGAAGCTGAGAACCGGGTCGCCGTGCAGCCCCCAGCCCTTGGCCAGCGCGTCCGACACCTTATGGCAAAACGCCGATGTGTCATCCTCGGTCAGCAAACGGTAAAGCGTGCTCATGACGGGAACGGCCAGTAGCCGAGCCAATTGTGGATGCCCGCAACGACCGAGAACAGCACAAGCGTGATGATCAGCAAGCGCACATAGGTCTTCTCGGCGGCTTTCTCGGGGGCTGTCCAGTTCGGCTCTGCCTTGTTAATCAAGATCACGCTGATCACGGCCCAAGCCAACAGCGAGCCGAACAGAATGATCGAGGCCAGATCGCCGTTCACCAGCAAATGTGCGAAGGTGAAAATCTTAACGGCGGTCAATTGCGGATGCCGGATCTTATACGCAGGCCATGCCTTCGCGCCCTTGGCCGCAGACGAGCCATACACCCAGAACGCCAGCAACATCAGCAAGTTATTGATATGGATCGTCCAGCTCGGCGGGAACCAGACATTTACAGAGCCGAGTTCGGTATCTCGATATCCCATCACGATCAGCACAAGGCCCGCGACGATCAGAACCGCCATGAGCCCCTTGCCCGCATTGCCCATCTTGGCGCGTGGCGCAGGGGCGAGGCGTTTGAAAAAGTGGGCGGCGAACCACAGAAACAGGCCGCCGATCAGCATTGCAGTATACATGTGAATTACTCCGCGCTTAGGGCTTCGATTGCCTTGGCTTTTGCCAGAGTTTGCCGCGCGGTCACAACATGCAAATTCTCGACGATCTTGCCATCAAGAACCGCGACGCCTTGGCCTTCGGCTTCCGCCGCTTCAAACGCCACGATTTGACGCTTGGCCAGATCGACCTCCGCCTCGGACGGTGCGAAGGCGGCATTGGCAATCGCCACTTGGGCCGGGTGGATCAGTGTCTTGCCGTCAAAGCCCATGTCGCGGCCCTGCTCGCATTCCGCGCGCAAGCCCTCGTCATCCTTGAACGCATTATAGACGCCATCGACAATGGTGATGCCTTCGGCTTTCGCGGCCAACAGGCACAGCGATAGCGCGCTCAGCAGCGGTAGCCGGTCCGCCCGGAACCGCGTTTGCAGGTCTTTGGCCAGATCATTCGTGCCCATCACAAACCCCGCCATCCTCGGGTGCGCTGCAATCGCCGCCGCGTTCAATATTCCGCGCGGCGTCTCCATCATCGCCCAGATCGGCAGATCGCCCGTGATCGCCGCCAGCGCGTCAAGCTGCGCCGGACCGTCCACTTTCGGCAGCAGCACCGCATCGCAATCCATGTCGCGCAAGGCCTCGGCGTCCGCATGCCCCCACTCGGTCTCTAGGCTGTTAATCCGCACGATCCGCAAGCGCGCACCATAGGTCTTGTCTGCCAATGCGGTCTTCAAGGTCGCGCGGGCAGAGGCCTTCTCGTCTGGCGAGACCGCGTCTTCGAGGTCGAAAATCACCGCATCAACTGGCAGCGTTGTGGCCTTGTCCAAGGCGCGCTCTTTCGAGGCGGGGATATACAGGACCGAGCGGTAAGGGCGGGCGTTCATGAGTCTCTCCGTCATTTGCGAGCGAAAAGAACCAGAAACGATCCGCAAGCGCAACAATATTTCCGCTGCATTGCAGAAACGGCACGGCTCACACCCCACCGAACGGTGCGTTAACCAGTTCTGAACGCCTTATCCAGCAAGCTTAGCCCCAACATTACACCCCAGCCCAGAAAGGTCTGACAATGATCGCTTCACGACTGACCGCTCCGCTCGCCGCCGCATTGCTGAGCCTGACCGCTTGCGCCCCCGCCCATGCCGCCACCTGTGCCGCGCGTCAGGCCGTGGTGGACCGCCTGGCAAATTCCTACGGGGAAACCGTGCAAAGCATGGGGCTTGGGTCCAATAACGGGATCGTTGAGGTGTTCGCCTCGTCGGAAACGGGCACCTGGACCATCACCGTCACCATGCCCAACGGCATGACTTGTCTGGTCGCATCCGGCCAAGCGTTCGAGGACATTTCCGGCCCTGAGGGCGCCCCCGCCTGACCCCTTGGGGCGCTTCGCCGCGCAGCCTTCCCTTGCCATAGACCGGGCGCAGCGCTAGCAAAGCGCCAATTCCAACCGACCCGGAGACCATCCAAAATGGCTAGACCCAAGATCGCCCTGATCGGCGCGGGACAAATCGGCGGCACGCTCGCCCATCTTATCGCGTTGAAGGAACTGGGAGATGTCGTTCTGTTCGACATCGCCGATGGCGTTCCCCAAGGCAAATCGCTCGACATCGCCGAATCTGGCCCAGTCGAAGGATTTGACGCCACGCTTAAAGGCACGACCGACTATGCTGACATCGCAGGTGCCGATGTTTGCATCGTCACTGCCGGTGTTGCCCGCAAGCCCGGCATGAGCCGCGATGACCTGCTCGGCATCAACCTCAAGGTTATGAAATCCGTGGGCGAAGGCATTGCCGCCCACGCGCCAAATGCGTTTGTGATCTGCATCACCAACCCGCTGGATGCGATGGTGTGGGCGCTGCAAAAGTTCTCAGGCCTTCCGACCGAAAAAGTCTGCGGCATGGCCGGTGTGCTTGATGCGGCGCGCTTCCGTCACTTCCTCAGCGTGGAATTCAACGTGTCCATGAAGGACGTCACCGCGTTCGTCCTTGGCGGCCACGGCGACACCATGGTTCCCCTGACGCGCTATTCGACCGTTGCAGGCATTCCGTTGCCCGATCTGGTGAAGATGGGCTGGACGACGCAAGACAAGCTCGACGCAATCGTGCAGCGCACCCGTGATGGTGGGGCCGAAATCGTTGGCCTGCTGAAAACGGGCTCTGCGTTCTACGCGCCTGCGGCGTCCGCCGTGCAGATGGCCGAGGCCTACCTGAAAGACCAAAAGCGCTTGCTGCCCTGTGCGGCCCATTGTGACGGCGAGTTTGGCCTGAAGGGCATGTATGTCGGCGTGCCGACCGTTATCGGTGCCGGCGGGATCGAACGGATCGCCAATATCGAGATGTCCAAGGACGAGCAGGCGATGTTCGACAGCTCCGTCAATGCCGTGAAGGGCCTAATGGAGGCCTGCAAAGGCATCGACGACTCGCTCGTCTAAGCCTTTCGACCCGCAAAATCCGAAAAGGCCGTCCTCACCGGGGCGGCCTTTTTGCGCGAGACAGCAACGGTTTGCAGACCGATTCGCGCCCTCGCACTGATTATGTGATCACACTTTTTCAGACTGTGATCACAAATGTCGCAAACATCGCCCATGCGGCGAATTGCCAATTTATCTGTATGCGGCGGTATGCCATCCCGATTTGGACGAAGAACCAAAGACGGGACAGTTTCATGAACATTCATGAGTATCAGGCCAAGGCTCTGCTGCGCTCTTACGGCGCGCCAGTGTCCGATGGACGCGTTGTGCTGAAAGCAGAAGACGCAAAAACCGCTGCTGGCGAGATGGACGGCCCGCTTTGGGTGGTCAAAGCGCAGATCCACGCAGGTGGGCGCGGCAAGGGCTCCTTCAAGGAAGCCGACGCAGGCGAAAAAGGCGGTGTGCGCCTTACCAAATCCGCCTCCGAGGCGGCTGAGGAAGCCAAGAAAATGCTGGGTCGCACGCTTGTGACGCACCAGACCGGCCCCGCTGGCAAGCAGGTCAACCGCATCTACATCGAAGACGGCAGCGGCATCGAGACGGAGATGTATCTGGCCCTTCTCGTGGACCGCGCCTCCTCGCGCATTAGCTTCGTCTGCTCGACCGAAGGCGGGATGGACATCGAAGAGGTGGCCGAAAACACCCCTGAGAAAATCCTGTCCTTCACCGTGGACCCCGCGACCGGCTACCAGCCGTTCCACGGTCGCCGCGTTGCATTCTCGCTCGGCCTCAAGGGTCCGCAGGTCAAGCAATGCGTCGGTCTTATGGGGCTGCTCTACAAAGCCTTCACCGAAAAAGACATGGAGATGCTGGAAATCAACCCGCTGATCGTGACCGACAAGGGCGACCTCAAGGTGCTCGATGCCAAGGTCAGCTTCGACGGCAACGCGATCTATCGCCACCAGGACATCGCGTCTTTGCGTGACGAGACCGAAGAAGACCCAAAGGAACTTGCAGCCTCCAAATTCGACCTCAACTATATCGCGCTCGACGGCGAGATTGGCTGCATGGTCAACGGCGCTGGCCTTGCGATGGCGACGATGGACATCATCAAGCTATACGGGTCCGAGCCTGCGAACTTCCTCGATGTCGGCGGCGGTGCCACGACCGAGAAGGTGACCGAGGCGTTCAAGATCATCACGTCGGACCCACAAGTCAAAGGCATCCTCGTCAACATCTTCGGCGGCATCATGCGCTGCGATGTGATCGCCGAGGGCGTGATCGCGGCCGTGAAAGAAGTAGGTTTGCAGGTGCCACTGGTTGTCCGACTTGAGGGCACCAATGTGGAGCTGGGCAAAGAGATCATCCGCAACTCAGGCCTGAACGTGATCGCGGCGGATAACCTGAAAGACGGGGCCGAGAAGATCGTTAAGGCGGTTAAGGGGTAGTGATTGGGATTGTGTACTTCGGTACGATAGGACTTGCGGTATGGATATTTACCAAATTGTTGTCCCCAATGACGCGGGAGCAAGGCACCAAAGGCGCCGTCAAGGCGTTCTTTATCGCCTATGCCGTGCTAGTCGTGGTTCATGGCTTGGCATTGCTCCGACTCGTAGGAAATCATCCGAACTGCTGGCCGACAGACACGATCTCATCCGCACTCACCTTCCTGATCTTTCAGCCACATTGCGAGATGAACATGGCCATCATGGAACCGTTCGAGCCATTGCTCGTCGTTGCTTGCAGGATGAGTCTAATCGTTTTCGCGCTCTTGGCGGTCTTGACCAGTATCAGAGCGCAGCAAAATTCATAAAGGAGCCAAACACATGGCAATCCTCGTAGACGAAAACACCAAAGTCATCTGTCAGGGCTTCACTGGCAGCCAAGGCACGTTCCACTCCGAACAGGCCATTGCCTACGGAACCAAGATGGTCGGCGGCGTGACCCCCGGCAAGGGCGGCATCAGCCATCTGGACCTGCCGGTCTTTAACTCGTGCCATGAAGCGGTCGAGAAAACCGGTGCCAATGCATCCGTGATCTACGTCCCCCCGCCCTTCGCGGCGGACAGCATCTTGGAGGCGCTCGACGCCGAAATCCCGCTGATCATCTGCATCACCGAGGGCATTCCGGTGCTCGACATGATGCGTGTGAAGCGCGCGCTGGAACACTCGTCCTCGCGCCTGATCGGTCCCAACTGCCCGGGTGTCATCACGCCGGACGCCTGCAAGATCGGCATCATGCCCGGCCACATCCACAAGCGCGGCAGCGTCGGTGTTGTGTCGCGCTCGGGCACCCTGACCTATGAGGCGGTCAAGCAGACCTCCGATATGGGCCTTGGCCAATCGACCGCCGTCGGTATCGGTGGCGACCCGATCAAGGGGACCGAGCATATCGACGTCCTCGAGATGTTCCTCGCCGATCCAGAGACCACCTCGATCATCATGATCGGCGAAATCGGTGGGTCCGCTGAAGAAGAAGCCGCACAGTTCCTCGCCGACGAGAAGAAAGCTGGACGCTGGAAGCCAACTGCCGGGTTCATCGCAGGCCGCACAGCCCCTCCGGGTCGCCGCATGGGCCATGCCGGTGCGATCGTTGCGGGCGGCAAAGGCGACGCCGAGAGCAAGATCGAAGCCATGCGCGCCGCCGGGATCGTGGTGGCAGACAGCCCCGCGACGCTGGGTGAGGCCGTGATGGAAGCGATTAACAACGGTTAAGACTTACAAATTCCCAAGGCGGCAAACCGTTCGCCTTGGGCCACTTCGCAGAAAAAGGCTCTGACTTGTCCTTCAGCATACGCGCCAGGAATTGGTTGCTCGAACCAAATGCGTCCTACCAAGGCGTTGCCAGCCAGAAGCAGTTCTGGCGAGGCTTTTGGATTGCATTTGGTGCAGGCTGGCTGGTCGCGGCAATCACGGTTTGGCCTCTATTACGCCTTGTCGACAGCCTTCCTAGCGGCACCAGTATTGATGCGTTTGAAAACATCGTAGGCACGTTTGGCTTGGCTGCAATTGCCCATCTGCTTTTGCCAATCGGTGCAAGACGCGCGAACGATGCGGGTCGGAATTCAAAGCTCTTTTGGATAGGCAGTCGTCTAAATCTGATCGCGCTCAGTTTAGCGATATTCAGTCTACTGACGCTTCTCACGTCTTGGACGCTCGGATTTCACATCCTGAGTTACGCCAGCTCGCTCGCCCTAGCATTCCCCGCCATCTTAATTTTCTACAGCGTTTATCTCGGCTTTGTCGTGACATCCGAGACGACCAATCAAAACCAATACGGTCCCAACCCAACAAGTGAAAGATCGGTAACGTGACCCTGATTGAAGCCACCAAGACCTGCTTTCGAAAGCACGTGACCTTCTCGGGTCGCGCGACGCGCAGCCGGGCGGGAGGCCGTAAGTGAACCTCTTGCCTACTCTTTTTTCTGGATATCGCGCGACCTTCAAACTGAATGGGCGCATGTCCCGTCGGGATTTTTGGGCGCTTGCGCCGGTAAGTCTCGCCATAGGTCTGGCGATCCTGTTCGCACTGCCTGACCAATTGTGGTTTCAACCCGAGGTCCAAAGCATCCCTCTTGCTTACTTCTTACTAACCGCGCCTGTCTGGTCTGCTGGAGTTCGGCGCTTACAGGACGTTGGCATTGGCGGTGGCATAATAAAACTTGGCGCAGTGCTTCTGGTTGGAGGCGTCATATTTATCCAACTTCTTGCACTGTGCGACCAATTCCAGCTTTGCGTATCTTCGCCAATCGGTCTTATCGGCGGATTGCTTGTTTTTCTGGGCCCCGCCTTCTTAGGATTTATTCTTGCACCACCGATCCTGCTGGGCCTGTCTTTGCTCCTAGCACTGAACCCCTCCGATCCCAACACGAACCAATACGGTCCCAACCCAACCGAGGTGTCTCAATGACCGACCAAAGCCCGAACGACCAGTTCCACGCCTCCTCCTTCATGCAGGGACATAACGCGGAATATCTGGAACAACTCTATGCCCAATACGCCAACGACCCCAATGCCGTGGACGAGGCGTGGCAGCAGTTCTTCCGCGCGCTTGGCGATGCCGATCTCGACGTGAAAGCCGAAGCGCAAGGCCCCTCTTGGGCGCGCCGCGACTGGCCCCCGCAGCCAACCGATGACCTGACCGCAGCCCTGACCGGCGAATGGGCCGCCGCCCCTGCGCCGACCGAGACCAAAGCCGCAGGCGAAAAGATCGTGTCCAAGGCCACCGAGAAGGGCATCACCCTATCGGATGAGGCCGTCAAACGCGCCGTGCTCGATTCCATCCGCGCGCTCATGATCATCCGCGCCTACCGCATCCGGGGCCATCTGGCGGCTGATCTTGACCCGCTGGGGATGCGCGAGACCGCGAACCAGCCCGAGCTCGATCCGAAATCCTATGGTTTCGCCGAGGCCGACATGGATCGCCCGATCTTCATCGACCAAGTGCTGGGGCTGCAAATCGCGTCGATGCGCCAGATCATGGAGATCGTGAAGCGCACCTATTGTGGCACCTTCGCGCTGCAATACATGCACATCTCGAACCCCGAAGAAGCAGGCTGGCTGAAAGAGCGGATCGAGGGGTTGGGCAAGGAAATCCAGTTCACCCGCGAGGGCCGCAAAGCCATCCTGAACAAGATGGTCGAGGCCGAGGGCTTCGAGAAGTTCCTGCACGTCAAATACATGGGCACCAAGCGCTTCGGCCTTGATGGCGGCGAGAGCCTGATCCCCGCGATGGAGCAGGTCATCAAGCGCGGCGGCAATCTGGGCGTCCAAGAGGTCGTGATCGGGATGCCCCACCGGGGCCGCCTTTCGGTGCTCGCCAACGTCATGGGCAAGCCCTACCGCGCGATCTTCAACGAGTTCCAAGGCGGATCGTTCAAGCCCGAAGACGTAGATGGCTCGGGCGATGTGAAATACCATCTCGGGGCCTCGTCGGACCGCGAATTTGACGGCAACACTGTGCACCTGTCGCTGACCGCGAACCCCAGCCACCTTGAGGCTGTGAACCCCGTTGTCATCGGCAAGGTCCGCGCCAAGCAAGATCAGCTACAAGACGCCGACCGCACCAAAGTCATGCCTGTGCTGCTGCATGGTGATGCGGCCTTCGCGGGCCAAGGCGTTGTCGCCGAGTGCTTCGCGCTGTCGGGCCTGCGCGGTCACAAAACTGGCGGCACCATGCATATCGTGGTCAACAACCAGATCGGCTTCACGACCGCACCGCACTTCTCGCGCTCGTCGCCCTACCCCACGGACAATGCGTTGGTGGTCGAGGCCCCGATCTTCCACGTCAACGGCGACGACCCCGAGGCCGTGACCCACGCGGCCAAGGTCGCCACCGAATTCCGCCAGAAGTTCCACAAAGACGTGGTGATCGACATCATCTGCTACCGCCGCTTTGGACATAACGAGGGCGACGAGCCCATGTTCACCAACCCGGTGATGTATAAGAAGATCAAGACCCACAAGACGACGCTCAGCCTATACACTGCGCGTTTGGTCAAAGACGGCCTGATCCCCGAGGGCGAGATCGAGGATATGAAAGCCTCGTTCCAAGCCTTCCTCAACGAAGAATTTGAGGCTGGCAAAGACTACAAACCCAACAAGGCCGATTGGCTGGACGGGAAGTGGTCGCATCTGGACCGCAACAAAGACGATTACCAACGCGGCACCACCGCCGTGTCGCCTGAAACCTTCGCCGAAGTGGGCGGCGCGTTGGCGCGCACGCCCGATGGGTTCCCGCAACACAAGACCGTGGGACGCCTGCTTGATGCCAAGCAGAAGATGGTCGACACGGGCAAGGGCTTCGATTGGGCCACAGCCGAGGCGCTCGCATTCGGCTCGCTGCTGACCGAAGGCTTTCCCGTGCGTCTGTCGGGCCAAGACAGCACGCGCGGCACGTTCAGCCAGCGCCATTCCGGCATCGTCGATCAAGATACCGAGGAACGCTTCTACCCGCTCAACAACATCCGGTCAGGCCAAGCGCAGTTCGAGGCCATCGACTCGATGCTGTCGGAATACGCGGTGCTTGGGTTTGAGTATGGCTACTCGCTGGCAGAGCCGAACGCCCTGACCCTCTGGGAAGCGCAGTTCGGCGATTTCGCCAATGGCGCGCAGATCATGTTCGACCAGTTCATAAGCTCCGGCGAAAGCAAATGGTTGCGCATGTCGGGCCTCGTGATGCTGCTGCCCCACGGGTTCGAGGGCCAAGGCCCCGAGCATTCATCCGCACGGCTTGAGCGGTTCTTGCAGATGTGCGGCCAAGACAACTGGATCGTCGCCAATTGCACGACACCGGCCAACTACTTCCACATCCTGCGCCGCCAGATCCATCGCAGCTTCCGCAAGCCATTGGTGCTCATGACGCCGAAGTCCTTGCTGCGCCACAAGATGGCCGTGTCCGAGACCGAAGATTTCGTCACCGGCTCCAGCTTCCACCGGGTGCTGTGGGATGATGCGCAGAAGGGCAATTCCGACACCAAGCTTAAAGCCGACGCCAAGATCAAGCGCGTCGTCATGTGCGCAGGAAAAGTCTACTACGACCTGCTGGAAGAACGCGATGCGCGCGGCATCGACGATGTCTACCTCATGCGCGTCGAGCAGTTCTATCCGTTCCCGGCCCTGTCGCTGACCAAAGAACTTGAGCGCTTCAAGGGCGCCGAAATGGTCTGGTGTCAGGAAGAACCCAAGAACCAAGGCGCTTGGACCTTTATAGAGCCGAACATCGAGTGGGTGCTCTCGCGCCTCAAAGCCAAGCACACGCGGCCCATTTTTGTCGGTCGCGCCGCCTCTGCCAGCCCTGCCACGGGTCTGGCCAGCATGCACAAAGCCCAACAAGCAGCCCTCGTAAACGATGCGCTGACGATTGAAGGATAAGACCATGAGTATTGAAGTGCGCGTGCCAACACTGGGCGAGTCGGTTACCGAAGCCACCGTCGCCACCTGGTTCAAGAAACCCGGCGATGCTGTCGCGGTCGATGAAATGCTCTGCGAGCTGGAAACCGACAAGGTCACCGTCGAAGTGTCTGCCTCCGCCGCAGGGGTGTTGGCCGAAATCGTCGCCGCCGAGGGCGAAACCGTTGGCGTTGACGCGCTGCTGGCAACCCTGACCGAAGGCGAAGGGGCGGCCCCCGCGCCAAAAGCCGCGCCAAGCGAGGCCCCGGCACCCGGTGGCGACAGCACCGATGTGATGGTCCCAACGCTGGGCGAGTCGGTCAGTGAAGCCACCGTCTCCACGTGGTTCAAGAAGGTCGGCGACACCGTCACCCAAGACGAAATGCTGTGCGAGCTTGAGACAGACAAGGTCTCCGTCGAAGTGCCTGCGCCCGCATCCGGCACCCTGACCGAGATCCTCGCGCCCGAGGGCAGCACCGTGGATGCAACCGCCAAACTCGCCGTGATCGGGGGGGCCAGCGCGAAAGCCTCCGCCCCCGCAACGGCGGCCCCTGCCCCCGCAGCGACGACCACCAGCAAGGATGTTGAAGACGCTCCAAGCGCCAAGAAGATCATGGCCGACAAGGGCATCGATCCGGCAAATGTCCAAGGCTCAGGCCGCGACGGTCGCATCATGAAGGAAGACGCGCTGAAAGCCGTCATCGCGCCCGCCCCCGCTGCGGCCCCCGCGCCTGCTGCGATGCCGCGCGCGCCCGTGGCCGCCGATGATGCTGCGCGCGAGGAGCGCGTGAAGATGACGCGCCTGCGCCAAACCATCGCCAAACGCCTGAAAGACAGCCAGAACACGGCCGCCATGCTGACCACCTACAATGAGGTCGACATGACCGAGGTGATGGCGCTGCGCAAAGAATACAAAGACCTGTTCGAGAAGAAGCACGGCGTCAAACTCGGCTTCATGTCCTTCTTCACCAAGGCCTGCGTGCACGCGCTGCGCGAGATCCCCGAGGTCAACGCCGAAATCGACGGGACCGACATCGTCTACAAAAACTTCGTCCACATGGGCATTGCGGCGGGCACACCAACCGGCCTCGTCGTGCCGGTGATCCGCGATGCAGATTCCATGAGCTTTGCAGACATCGAGAAGGCGATTGCCGAGAAAGGCAAACGCGCGCGCGACGGCAAACTTTCCATGGCCGAGATGCAAGGCGGAACCTTCACGATCTCAAACGGAGGTGTCTACGGGTCGCTCATGAGCTCGCCGATCCTGAACCCGCCACAGGCCGGTATCCTCGGGATGCACAAAATCCAAGACCGCCCGATGGCGATCAAAGGCCAAGTCGTGATCCGTCCGATGATGTATCTGGCGCTGAGCTACGATCACCGGATCGTGGACGGCAAAGGGGCAGTGACGTTCCTCGTGCGGGTGAAAGAGGCGCTAGAGGATCCGCGGCGGTTGTTGATGGATTTGTGAGGATCAAAGGACAAAATCCGCCCTCCACCCCCCCCGTCACCCTCGGGCTTGACCCGAGGGGCTCTCCCCAACCAAGGCCGTCCATGTTCGTCTACATCATGACCAACAAACCAGATGGAACGCTCTATATCGGCGTCACCAACGATCTGGTGCGCCGGGTCTTTGAGCACCGCACCCATGCCGCGCCCGGCTTCACGGATCGCTATAATCTCGAACGCCTCGTCTGGTTCGAACAGCACGACACCCCAGCCGAGGCGATCCGGCGGGAAAAGGCGCTCAAGCGGTGGAACCGGGCGTGGAAGGTGGAATTGATCCAAAAATCCAACCCCAAGTGGCTTGATTTGTGGGACGACAACGTCGGATCGAGTCCGACGACGACGACGGAAAGCGCACTTCAATGACCCCCGAACTCACCGCCCTCACCCTCGCAGCGCTCCTGCAACTCGCCACCTTCGTCGCCCTTGCGATCCCGGCGAACATCCAGCTATCGCCCGGCAAGACCATGTCGCCGCGCGACCCCGACCGCCTCGGCAAACCGCTCATGGATCAGGTCACCCCCCGCGTCGGCCGCCTCTTCCGCGCCTTCAACAACCATACCGAATGGCTGCTTCTGTTCGCCATTGCGGCCATCACCCTCCACATCACCGACCAATCCACCCCCTTCACCTCCGCCTGCGCCTGGACCTACCTCGCCGCCCGCATCGCCTATGTGCCTGCCTATTTCTTCGGCCTAACCCCATGGCGCAGCCTCATCTGGCTCGCCGGGTTCCTCGCCACGCTCTTCATGCTCATCGCCGCCGTGCTCTAATTCAGGGTTCGACAAATACTCCGGGGTCCGGGGCAGCGCCCCGAAATGCCCCAAAAACCGAAAAAATACCGACGCGATACCGACGTAATACCGACGCGATACCGACGTCCTAAATTCGAAAGGCTACACCCATGGCAAGCTACGACGTCATCATCATCGGCTCCGGCCCCGGCGGCTATGTCTGCGCCATTCGCTGCGCGCAACTGGGCCTGAAAACCGCCTGCGTCGAGGGGCGCGACACGCTGGGCGGCACCTGCCTGAACGTGGGCTGCATCCCGTCCAAAGCGCTGTTGCACGCGTCCCACCAGCTGCACGAGGCCGAGCATAACTTCGCCAAGATGGGCCTGACCGGGGCCACGCCGAAGGTCGATTGGAAGCAGATGCTCGCCTATAAAGACGACGTGATCGGCCAGAACACCAAGGGCATCGAGTTCCTTTTCAAGAAAAACAAAGTCGATTGGCTGAAGGGCTGGGGCAGCATCCCCGAGGCTGGCAAGGTCACGGTCGCGGGCGAGACACACGAGGCCAAGCACATCATCATCGCCAGCGGGTCCGAGCCCGCCTCTATCCCCGGTGCGGAGGTCACGATTGACGAGAAGATCGTCGTCACCTCCACCGGCGCACTCGAATTGCCCAAGATCCCCAAGACCATGATCGTGGTCGGCGGCGGCGTCATCGGGCTTGAGCTGGGCAGCGTTTATGCGCGCCTCGGAACGGATGTCAAAGTGATCGAGTTCATGGACACCATCACCCCCGGCATGGACGCCGACACCGCCAAGACCTTCCAGCGCACGCTCAAAAAGCAGGGCCTGACTTTCATCATGGGCGCTGCGGTCCAGAAGGTTGAGACACTGAAAACTAAGGCGAAAGTCACCTATAAGCTGCGCAAGAACGACTCGGAAACCACGCTCGACGCCGATGTCGTGCTCGTCGCCACGGGCCGCAAGCCGTTTACCGAAGGCCTTGGCCTCGACGCGCTTGGCATTAAAATGACCGAGCGCGGCCAGATCGCCCAAGACAGCTACCGCACCAACATCCCCGGCCTCTATGCCATTGGCGATGTGATCGAAGGCCCGATGTTGGCGCATAAAGCCGAAGACGAAGGCATGGCCGTGGCCGAGATGATCGCAGGCCAGCACCCCCACGTGAATTACGACGTGATCCCCGGCGTGATCTACACCCATCCCGAGGTCTCTTCGGTGGGCAAAACCGAGGAGCAACTGAAAGAGGAAGGCCGCGCCTATAAGGTCGGCAAGTTCTCGTTCATGGGCAACGGGCGCGCCAAGGCTAATTTCGCGGGCGACGGGTTCGTCAAGATCCTCGCCGACGCCGAGACCGACCGCATCCTTGGCTGTCACATCATCGGCCCCATGGCGGGCGATCTGATCCACGAGATTTGCGTGGCGATGGAATTTGGCGCAGCCGCCGAAGACATCGCCCGGACCTGTCATGCGCATCCAACTTATAGCGAGGCTGTCCGAGAAGCCGCACTTGCCTGCGGTGACGGGGCAATTCACGCCTAAAGCACAGAATTCGCTTCCCCTTTGGGCGCGCCGCCTGCAAGCTGTGGTTGTGTAACGAGCAATCAGGCGGCGCGATCCCACCGTCTTCATGAGTACCAGCCCCTACTTATGGAGGACGTATGTCCGAGGTTTTTGGAACTCCCGCTCAACGTGCCATGCAGCGCAAGGCGCAAGCGCTCTGGACGCTGCTCAAGGCGGATCGGCGCATTATGTGCCATGGTCGCCTGCTATCGGTGTCGTTCGAGACGCCAGATTGCGTCGATTTGGTAATGGCGCTGACCCAGTTGCAAGGCAGCGCAGGCTTTCAAAACGTGCCCAATGATGCGGTCAAGATGGTCCAACGCCCGCTTCACGCCGCTGGCCTGGTGACGGAGATTGCAGAAGAATGGAACGTCGGCGCCAATGTTTTGCGCCAGGCCGACAAGGTGCTGTCGTCGTTCAAATTGCCCGACGGCTTGTTCTTGAACCGCGTCGATGCACAAACATCCCCGGCCAAGTTGGAAGCTCTGTCGAAGTTGGCTGACACAAACGGCGAATGGCTGCCCATGGGCGCATTCCTGCGCGGGCAGGCGCGCCCTTCGGTCTTCCTCTATTTGTCTGACAGCGAAGACCGCCCCGTTGCCATGTCGGGCTGCGTTGTCCACGCCAACCGCTTTCACCCGCGCGAGGAAGAAGGCTGGTGGGGCATGATCTCGGTCGCCCCGGAATGGCGCAGCAAGGGCCTGACCCGCCATGTCGGCGCGCAGGTCTTGCGTCAAATGCGGATCGACTTCGGGACCGAGCATTTCACCACCGTCGTGCTCCCCGCCCAGACGGGCTTTATGAATATGTGCAAGCATCTGGGCTTCACATCCGCGCGCCATTCGTCAATCTATGTTCAAGATCCAGATGGGGTCATGAATTCGGAGTGACACGATGCAGCTCAGCGGCAAGACAGCGATCATCACAGGCGGCGGATCAGGCTTCGGGGCCGGGATCGCGCGGGTGTTTGCGGCCCAAGGGGCGAGCGTCCTCGTCGCCGATATTAACCTTGAAGGCGCAAAGGCGATTGCCGCGGAGGTCGGCGGCTTTTACGCGGAAACCAACGTGGCAAACGCCGCGAGCGTCGCGGCCTTGTCTGAAACCGCGATAGCCCAATTCGGGCGCGCGCCTGATATTCTGGTCAACAACGCAGGCATCACCCATCTGCCAAAACCGATGGAGGATGTTACCGAGGACGAGTTTGACCGCGTCCTCAGCGTCAACGCCAAATCCGTCTACCTGACCGCCAAAACCTTTGTGCCTGCTTTTAAGGCGCGCGGCTCGGGCGCGATCCTCAACGTCGCCTCCACCGCCGGGGTCAGCCCACGTCCGAACCTGAACTGGTATAACGCCTCCAAGGGCTGGATGATCACCGCGACCAAGGCCATGGCGGTCGAACTTGCCCCCTTCGGCATCCGCGTCAACGCAATCAATCCTGTGGCGGGCGAGACGCCTTTGCTCAAGACCTTCATGGGCGAGGATACGCCCGAGCGGCGCGCGCAGTTCCTCGCCACCATCCCACTAGGCCGGTTTTCCACGCCCGAGGATATGGGCAATGCCGCCGCCTTCCTGTGCTCGGACGCCGCCTCCATGATCACGGGCGTGGCGATGGAAGTCGATGGCGGGCGCTGCATCTAGTGGCGCGCGTGGCCGCAGATATTCCCGTGGCCTCCGGTCGGTTTGCCAGCCAACCGCTGGTGTTCGCGCATATTTGGGACGTGACGCCTGATCTTGATCTCGACGCAATCGATGTCATCCAAGGTACGAATATGCGCGCACGGCTGGGCGGTTATTTCGGGGCCGTGCTCGTCACCGAAATCCTGACGCGGATGGAAGCGGACGATACACTCGTGTTGTTCCTGCCGGGGTCCGTGCCTGCGGCCAACCCAAAGCTGCGGTCTTTGGGCAACTTCACTGGCACACTGGTGCGCGCGTCATGACCCCCGGTCCCCGCAACGCAATCACCGATGTGGCGGGCCTGAGGGTCGGCCATGCCCAAGACGCAGCGCTGAAATCCGGCAGCACGGTCCTTCTGGGCGACGCGCCGTTTACCGCAGGCGTTCACGTCATGGGCGGCGCACCGGGCACGCGCGAAACGGACCTGCTGGCACCGGATAAATTCGTCCAACAGGTCGACGCGCTGGTGCTGTCCGGCGGGTCGGCGTTCGGCCTTGATGCGGCCAGCGGCGTGGCCGACGGGTTGCGCGCAATCGGGCGCGGCTTTCCGGCCCCCGGCGCGGTCGTGCCCATCGTGCCCGGCGCAATCTTGTTCGATCTGGCCAATGGCGGCGACAAAGCATGGACCGATAACCCCTATAAGGCCCTCGGGCGCGCAGCGCTGGACGACGCCTCGGTAGAAGTCGCCATCGGCTCGGTCGGCGCAGGCACCGGGGCCACAAGTGCAACACTCAAAGGCGGGCTCGGCACCGCCTCTGTCGTGGTCGGCGGCATCACCATCGGCGCGCTCGTCGCGGTCAATCCGCTGGGTGCTGTCACGGTCGAAGACACGCCTCATTTCTGGGCCACCCCCTTCGAGATGGACGCCGAGTTCGGCGGCCTCGGCCCCGCCCCTCGCTTCAACCCGGCCCATATTCCGCCGCAAAAACCCATGAAGGGCGGCAACACCACCATCGCCATCATCGCCACCGATGCGGCGCTGACCCAAGCCCAATGCACGCGTCTGGCCATCGCCGCCCATGACGGCATGGCCCGCGCGATTGTGCCCAGCCACACGCCCCATGACGGTGATTTGGTGTTCGCAGGAGCAACCGGAAGCAAGCCCGCGCCGGACGCGATGATGGAAGCCTTGCTTGGCCATTTCGCGGCCACCTGTCTGTCACGCGCTATCGCCCGCGCGGTCTATTCCGCCACCCCGGCAGACGGCGACCTGTTGCCCACATGGCGACAGAAGTTCAGCTAAACAGCGCTTTGCACATGGGATGCGCCGGGTCCGCAAGCCCGTCAATGACATCGAAATGATGCTTGCCCGCCTCGACCTCCACGGCACACTCCCACGCCTGCCCAAGCCAACGCGCTTGGTCGAGGAACACAGGTCGCTCATCCGCCCCAACCCAAACCGTAAACGGCGTCGCAGGCGCAGGATGCAGCACCGGGCTTTCGCCAGCAGCTACCCCATCGTCCAAGCGCAAAGGCTCGGCCATCGAGGTCTTCTGCATCTCGCGCAGATCACTCACCGGACTGATTGCCAAGGCGCGACGGATCCGGTCCCGACACGGCAAATCCACATCCGCACACAGCATCCGCGCCACCAGATGCCCGCCCGCAGAATGCCCCGCCAAACGCACAGGCCCCGGCACCGCATCGGCGGCCAACTGCACCGCGCGCGCGACCGCGACCGTGATCTCGGGGATCGTCACCTCGGGACACAAAGGATAGCTGGGAAACGCCACCGCATAGCCCCGCGCCAACGCACCTTCAGCTAGAAACGACCAATACGTCCGATCAAACCGCTGCCAGTAACCGCCATGCACGAACACGACCAACCCCTCAGGATCACCCTCGGGAAACACCAAATCCATCTCCATCCGGGGATGGGGGCCGTAGCGCAACGTGTCATGCCGAAACCGCGCCAATAGCGCCGCAGAATCTGCCTGCCACCGCGCCGGATAATCGTCCGCCCCCGGAATATAGGCCGCATTCGCATAGGAATCGTCCCAGTCTGTTTGATCTTGCGCGCTCATCGGATTACCTCTGCTTCAAACCTCAGGGAGAAAACCATGCTCGACACCGCAACGAACCTCAAGGACATGCTAAGCGACCCCGCGCTGCTGGCAACCGATGCCTATATCGCAGGCGAATGGCTTGAGGCCGATAACGGCGCACGCTTTGCCGTGACCAACCCCGCGCGCGGCGATGTGATCGCGCAAGTCCCAGATCTGGGCCGCGCCGAGACCGCCCGCGCGATAGCCGCCGCAGAGATTGCACAAAAAGAATGGGCCAAACGCACCGGCAAAGACCGCGCCGCCGTGCTGCGCCGCTGGTTTGATTTAATGATGGCGGCCCAAGACGATCTGGCGATGATCCTGACAGCCGAGCAGGGCAAACCACTGGCCGAGGCAAAAGGCGAGATCGCCTATGGCGCGTCCTTCGTGGAATGGTTCGCCGAAGAGGCCAAGCGCGTCTACGGCGAGACCATCCCGCCCACCGTGCCCGGAACTCGCCTTCAGGTCATCAAGCAGCCCATCGGCGTTGTCGGTGCGATCACGCCCTGGAATTTCCCAACGGCGATGATCACCCGCAAGGCCGCCCCCGCACTCGCCGCTGGCTGCGCGTTCATCGTAAAGCCCGCCGAAGACACGCCCCTGTCTGCGCTCGCGCTTGGCGTGTTGGCCGACCGCGCAGGCCTGCCCAAAGGGTTGCTGTCGATCCTGCCCGCCTCTGAGGGGGCCGCCATCGGCGCTGAGATGTGCGAGAACCACACCGTGCGCAAGATCACCTTCACAGGCTCGACCGAGGTGGGTCGCATCCTGCTGCGCCAAGCCGCGACCCAAGTGAAAAAATGCTCGATGGAACTTGGTGGCAACGCGCCCTTCATCGTGTTCGACGACGCCGATCTGGATGCCGCCGTGGCAGGCGCGATAATCTGCAAGTTCCGCAATGCAGGCCAAACTTGCGTCTGCGCCAACCGCATCTACGTCCAATCCGGGGTCTATGACGCGTTCGCCGAGAAACTCGCTATCGCAGTGTCCGCACTAAAGCTCGGTGACGGGTTCGCGGAAGGCGTCACCATTGGCCCGCTGATCAACGCGGATGCCGTGGCAAAAGTGGCGGACCATCTGGCCGACGCCAAAGCCAAGGGCGGCATCGTGCTGACGGGCGGCAATGGAGCCTCTTTGGGCGGCACCTTCGTGACCCCCACAATCGTCACCGGAGTGACCAAGGACATGAAGGTCTCGACCGAGGAAACATTCGGCCCCCTCGCGCCCCTGTTTAAGTTCGACGATGTGGACGACGTGATTGCCCAAGCCAACGACACGATTTTCGGGCTGGCCGCCTATTTCTACGCCAAAGACATTGGCCGCGTGACCAAGGTGGCCGAGGCGCTGGAATACGGGATCGTGGGGGTGAACACCGGGATCATCTCAACCGAGGTGGCACCGTTCGGCGGGATCAAGCAGTCCGGGCTCGGGCGCGAGGGCAGTCATCACGGGATGGAGGATTATCTGGAGATGAAATACATCTGCACTGCCGTTTAGTTTTCCCAATAAAATAAGGTCTTCTTTGCGCGATTCGAGAGCCCTTATTGGAACAAAACCACCCCACTATTGGGACAATTTTGAGACAAGGCTACCGACCCTGGTAACGCAAATGGGCTGTGCATATTTCACGGCCCATTTTCATCCTAGGACAGGTTATTGGCGACCTCGGCAAGATAGCAGTGACGGCAGGCGCCTGCACCTCGACACGAACCTAGTCCAACAGGAGCACCTCAACCAAGCCATCCAAGTGATGCTTGGCTTTTCGCCAGTCGCCAGCGTGCGCGTCGATCAGATTCCAGAAGTCCGCGCCGTGGTCGTGATGTTTTAGGTGCGCGAGTTCATGGATCAGCACGTAGTCGATGCAGGCACGGGGGGCTTTGATTAGGTGAGGGTTAATGATGACCTCACACGCGGATGAGCAACTGCCCCATTGGCGTGACATCTCAAGTAGGCGAAACGGGGGTGGCGCTGCAATCCATGGCAAAGATTTTGCAAGGCTGTCGATGCGGCGGGCGAGGTAGTCGCGGCCTTTGACACGATGCCATGCACGGATACGGCCCTTGATGTCGTCCGGTGTTCCCGTAGCTGCCTGCACCTCCAATCGACTGCCAATGAGGGGCGGGACGGTAGGTTTTCCGGTGACGATGGGCATTGTTGCATAAATCGGCCTTAGGCCGACCTTCCCCTTACCCCAGACGGACTTAGCCAGCAGCTACGGTACGCGGTATGCCAAGGGCTGTGAAGCCGTTTAGGATCGCGGCACAGATTTGGATTTCCGCAACCTGCCGATCAAAGGTAAGCGCCGAGAGGCGCTGCCCAAGCAGTTTCACACAATGCATCCACTGACCGGCAGGGTTATGCGTAGCATAATCCCGAGAGGTTTGGTTTCGACGCGGCTTCTGCGGTGATATCCGGTTAACTGTCGCCACAATGCGCGTCCCAGATACTTTGAGGATCGCGCCGCTTCATTGCGCGCTCTGGCTCCGGGTGTGTCGGGCTTCCATAGCGTTGCATTCTTGCGGGGCGGCCTGCGCCGCAATCGCGTCGTGGCATTTGCGCGTATCATAGGCCCCGTCCATTGCCCGGCGGGACATTGCTACGCAATGCCCTGCCGGGCAATGGATGGGGGCGACCCCGAATGAGGTGTCCTGCATCTGAGAAGTTGGAGATCGTCCGGCTGGTCGAGGGATCGCATCTGTCGGCCCGCCTGACGCTGGCCAAGCTGGGTATCCCTCGCACCACATTCTACCGCTGGTATGATCGTTATCTGCAGCGTGGTGAGGTTGGTTTGCAGAACCAATCTCCCAAGCCAAAGCATGGCGGGAACCGCATTCCTGATGAGGTGCGGCGCAAGGTCGTGAAGTTGGCGCTGAAGGAGACAGGGCTGTCGCCACGGGAGTTGGCCGTAACCTTCACCGACAAAGAAAGTTACTTTGTATCAGAGGCTTCGACATATCGGATCCTGAAGGCGCACGATCTGATCACCAGTCCCGCCTTTATCGTGATCAAAGCGGCAAGTGAGTTCAAAGACAAAACAACGGCCATCAATCAGCTGTGGCAGACCGACTTCACCTACTGAACCGCTCCCTGTTTGCCGGAGGCTCCAACTCATGAGTAGGATGGAGCATCATGAACAAAACAGCGAACAAGTATTCACCAGAAGTGCGCGAACGTGCCGTGCGGATGGTTTTGGACAATCAAGGGCAGCATGACAGCCGCTGGTCCGCTGCCCGGCAGGGTATCACGCAGTGGTGTCCCGAGAGGGGGCGATCCTGTCGATTTCTGCGAAGATCGGCTGTGCGCCGCAAACGCTGAATGAATGGGTGAAGAAGGTCGAGGTTGATAATGGCCAACGCGGTGGCGTCACGACCGAACAAGCCGAGAAGATGAAGGCGTTGGAACGCGAAGTGCGCGAACTCAAACAGGCCAACGAGATACTTCGCAAAGCGTCCGCGTATTTTGCCCCCGCTCTCACACATGCTTTGCATGTTTTGCCGCACAGTGGGACGGAGCTCGACCGCCCGTTCAAACGATGATCCAATTCATAGAGGGTCACCGTGCTGACCATGGGGTCGAGCCAATCTGTCGTGTGTTGCCGATTGCCCCAGCCATTGCCCGGCAGGCGATTGCACAGCAATCAGCCGAGAGGGGACATTCTATGACAAAGTGGCCAAACAGGCTGATCCGTCGCGCATAGAGGTGGTCGCGAAATTTCAGACCAATAGTTAAGGTGGATCGCATGATGAGAGAAGTGATCCAAAATGACGAAACGAAATAACCATTCGCCCGATTTCAAAGCCAAGGTAGCGCTTGAAGCAATCCGCGAGGAGATGTCGATGGCGGAGCTGTCCAAGAAATATGGCGTTCATCCAACCCAGATCGGTACCTAGAAACGGGCGGCGATAGAGAACATGGCGACGGCCTTTACACGCCGGGGTTCGGTGCCTGAGCAGGTGAGCATGGCGGATGTCGACAAGCTACATTCCAAGATTGGCCAGCTTGTTGTGGAACGGGATTTTTAGTCGATGCCTCGCACCAATTGCTCGGGACGCGAGGCAAAAAATGGTGAGCCGGGATCATAAGTTAAGTCTACGTAAACAGTGCGAACTGTTGCAGCTGTCGCGGTCGCGGCTTTACTATCAGCCTGTCGGCGAGAGCGCCGAGAACCTGCGGTTTATGGAGATCATCGACAAGCAGTTCCTGGAAACACCTTGGTATGGGTCGCGTCAGATGGCCCGGTACATGAAGCGCAATAATCATCAATGTGGCCGCCACCGTGTCCGCCGGTTGATGCGTCTTATGCGGTTGGTACCGATCTATCAGGAGCCCAACACAAGCAAGAAGCACCCGCAGCACAAGATCTGGCCATATCTGCTGCGCAACGCAGTCATCGACCGCCCGAACCAAGTCTGGTGCGCAGATATTACTTACATTCCTATGCGACGTGGCTTTCTGTATCTCGTGGCGATTATGGACTGGTACAGCCGCAAGGTGCTGGCCTGGCGGCTGTCAAACAGCATGGATGCCGACTTCTGCGTGGAGGCGTTGAAAGAAGCCCTCGCCAAACACGGTAAGCCGGAAATCTTCAACACCGATCAGGGCAGCCAATTTACCAGTGGCGCGTGGATCGACGTGCTGACGGACGCAAAGATCAAGATCAGCATGGATGGCAAAGGAGCGTGGCGTGACAATCGCATGATTGAACGCCTATGGCGGTCGCTGAAGTATGAATGCGTCGATCTGAATGCCTTTGAGACAGGCTCTGAAATACGGACTGGGATCGGCAAATGGCTGACCTACTACAACGCCCAACGCCCACATTCGACCCACGGCATATTGACCCCCGATGAGGCTTATGCCAGCAAAACACAACCAATGAGATTGGCAGCCTAAATGAAACTCTGATCCACCTTAACAAGGCTGCAAACTGGTCGAAAAACTAGGGCCACCTCTCACCACCGGCCCCGAAATCCTGAGTAAGATCTCACAGAACCACGACGCGCTCGCGCCAATCTCCTCCGGTCTCTACCTGTTTGATCCCACGGTTTGATGGTGCGATCCTTTCTCAGAAATGGAAGGAAGCATTATGGACCTGTCGCGTTTTTGTGCCGCCCCAAGTGCTCGTTTAAGCCGCCTTCCGTTCGAAGGCGACAGGGCTTTTCCAACCCAGTGCTGAGTGCCGACGGCGTGGATTGTAGAAGCCATTGA
>Ga0163216_100309_pt1 | contig 97697 bp, 63 predicted proteins | sample SynspAceP_FD_167610 | JGI IMG/M metagenome (GOLD analysis project Ga0163216, IMG submission 167610) | Saline lake microbial communities from Ace Lake in Antarctica - Synechococcus sp. Ace-P (Illumina Assembly) | ecosystem: Environmental > Aquatic > Non-marine Saline and Alkaline > Saline ... | reverse complement strand
AACCGCCAACCGCCAACCGCCAACCGCCAACCGCCAACCGCCAACCGCCAACCGCCAACCGCCAACCGCCAACCGCCCCCAGCCAACAGCCAACAGCCAACAGCCAACAGCCAACAGCCAACAGCCAACAGCCAACAGCCAACCCCAAAAGCCTCTTTTGTCTCGCAGCCGACTCGGACCGCTCGCTATCGAATCACCGTTGGGTTCCAACCCGACGAGTAAGGATGCTCGTGTTTGGCGGGCGTTGCATGTGTCGCTGCGGAAAAGCGTGGCGGTGCGTATTTTTCACGTAGCGTTTGGCGGGACGGTGGAATCTCGAACCGAGTTCGCTCATGAATGGGACTGTTTGAAAAAACTCGATCATCCGGCGATCTGCAAGTGCTACGGAGGGGGGTTTGAAGAGAGTGACGCGTACCTCGCCCATGAACTCGTCGAGGGCCCGACGCTCGCCGATGAGATCGCTCGTCGGGGCAGGTTGCCCTGGGAGAGCGTGCTCGAGTTGGCCGTTCCGATCGCCGAGGCGCTGAGCTATCTGCACTCCCGGGGCATCGTTCACGGTCGGATCGCGCCGGACAAAATCATCATTGCGGGTTTCAGTCCCGTATTGATCGACGTTCGTTATGAAGACGGCAGTGCCCCGTTTCGTAGCGGACCGTATCATTTCCAACGTCCACCCGCTCCCGAGCAACTCAAACGTCGCCCGTCCGAATCGCCAGGGTTGCAGGACGCGATGACGAGGCAGAGTGATTTGTACATGCTCGGCGCGGTCATGTATGAGGCACTCACTGGCACGCCGCCGATCAGCGGTTCGACAATCCAAGAGGTGACGGCGAATTTGCAATACCAACAGCCGACCAAGGTCGCCTCCTCGGTGATGGAGACGCCGGTGTGGATGGACAGTCTCGTGATGCAGTTGCTCGCCAAGAGTCCGACGGGGCGTCCGATATCGGCCGACGCGGTGAAGTTGCAACTCGCCGAGGTTCGTCGTCGTGCGATGTCACGCAGCGGTGTGGCCGAGCACGCGTCGGCTGGTTTCAGTCCGCTCGCGGTGACCAACCAAGCCGACCGGGACGAGGCGCGTTCGTTGTTAGGTAAAAAACTCGAATCGCGGCAGCGAGGCAGTTCGATGGACGCGACGCCGTGGCACGACAAGGCGTGGGTGCTGTTGCCCGTATTGGGGTTGTTGTTGGCGATGTTGGTATGGGTGGCCTGGCCGCTCAACGAAGACAAAATGCGGCAGCGTGCGGAAAAATTGCTCGACGAGGGAACGCGTTCGTCAATGTCGCAGGCCCGGAGCAGTTACCTGCAGCCGATGATGGTTCAATACCCTGATGGCGAGCACACCGGTTGGGCGTCCGAGCAGATTGACCGAGTCCAGATGTTGGAGGCCGAGCACGCGTTGACGGTGAAAATCAATCGTAATTTGCCGCTACAGAACGAAGCGGAGAGGTTGTGCGCCGAAGCGATGCGTTTCGAAACGTTCGGCGACAATGCGACGGCGGTGGACAAGTACCAGAGCCTGATCACGTTGCTCGGTGACCGCTCCGGCGGTGAAGACGGAAGTGAGGAGGCGCAGGAGTACGCAGAGTACCGACCGTTGGTGAATTTGGCGCGGAACAAGATCGCGCGGATCTCGGCGGCGGAAACCGACGTCAGTGAAGCGGCACGAATCATCTCGGCGAAATTAGATGAAGCGGACCGGATGTACCTCGAAGGACGGACGATCGCGGCCAAGAAAATCTGGTACTCGATCGTCGAGTTGTACGCCAACAACAGCGCCGTCGCCCCGTTGGTCCAACTCGCTCAAGAGCGAACGGCGGAGACCTCGGCCAGCGGTGCGGGCGGGAATCCGCCTACCGACGCTGGCAGTGGTGCGGCCAGCAATGCGGACCGAGGCGACTCAGCGTCTCGACCAACGCCCCAATCTGCGACCGGACCGGGGGACTCCCCGTGACGGAGGCACCCCAGCGGACGCTCGTCATCGCACCCGGGGAGGTGCTGCCTGAATACTTGCGTGGCCAACCAAGCGATGCACCGGGGGCGAGCGGAATCGAACGCAGCCGCGGGTCGGTATTGATCGTGCTGTTTGTCGTCACCGGTGCGTTCGGGTTGCCGATGTTGTGGCGGAGTGATCGATTCTCGTCATCGAGCAAATGGTTGTGGTCGGTGACGGTAACCTTGTACACGGCGGCGTTGTTTTATTTGATGGTGATGTTGGTTTGGTGGAGTGTCGGAGATGCCCTGAACTAGTCCAACGATTCTCTTTCGATGCGATGCCTGTCACGTTTTTCTTTTTCTCAAGCCCTCGCAACCCCTCTTTAAAAAACTCATGTCGACCCTCTCGCGACTCGCCTCGGATCGTTATCCGGTTACTGTGATTATCGGATTGGAAGTCCACGTTCAACTGAAAACCGAAACAAAGCTGTTTTGTGGTTGCACGACGCGTTTCGGGATGCCCGCTAACACGCAGGTGTGTCCGGTTTGTTTGGGGATGCCGGGGTCGCTGCCGGTAATGAACCGGGAAGCGATCCGCCTGTCCGTTCGGACCGGATTGGCGCTGAATTGTTCGATCCCGCCGCTGACGAAATGGGACCGCAAACAGTACTTCTATCCTGATTTGCCGAAGGGCTATCAGATCAGCCAATTCGATTTGCCGATTTGTGCGGACGGGTTCCTCGACATCACCGACCCGGCGGACCCGGATTCGGTTCGCCGCATCCGAATTATCCGCGCCCACCTCGAAGAGGACGCGGGCAAGAGCATGCACGACGAGGCGTCGGGGATCTCGGATACGAAAATTGATCTGAACCGATGCGGCACACCGTTACTGGAAATCGTCAGTCAACCGGACTTGCGGAGCGCCGACGAGGCGAAGGCCTACTTGAGCGAATTGAAGCTTTTGCTGACGCATCTCGGCGTCTCCGATTGTGAAATGCAAGAGGGCAGTCTGCGCGCCGACGCGAACATCAATTTGCACCTCGACGTCGATGGGAAAAAGGTCGCCACGCCGATCGTCGAGGTAAAGAACCTGAATAGTTTTCGCAACGTCGGTCGGGCGTTGGAGTACGAGATCAACCGTCAGTTAATCGACTGGGAAGACACCGGCACGACGATCGACGACGCTCCGAAACGAACGTTCGGTTGGGACGACGCGAACGAGCGGACGTTCCCGCAGCGTGAGAAAGAGGAATCGGCGGACTATCGTTATTTCCCCGACCCGGATTTGTTGCCGGTGCGTTTGCCGCGTGATTGGATTGAGGAACTCGCCGGTTCGCTCGGTGAGTTGCCGGCGACGACACGGACTCGGTTGCAAGACCAATACGGCATCAAAACCTACGACGCGGACGTGATCGTGAATCAAGGCCCGTCGTTGATCGAGTATTTCGAGACCGCCGCTTCGGGCAGCGGTGATCCGCCGAAGACGTCCGCGTGGATGATGCAAGACGTGATGCGAACGATGAAGGAACGCAGTCTGGAGATCACGTCGTTCCCGATCCCTGCGGCCCGATTGGGTGAATTGATTCATCAGATCACGCAGGGCAAACTCGACAACACCCGGGCGCGGGACGTTTTCGAATACTTGCTCGCCCACGACGACAGTGTCGACGTGGCGCTCGCCGCTCTCGGGATCGAATCGGTCGACGAGGAGGATCTCGTGGCGATGTGTCGCGAGTTGCTCGACGAAAACCCGCAAATCGTGACGGATGTGAAGGAGGGCAAACAGCAAGCGGTCGGGGCGTTGATCGGAAAATCGCGAGCGAAGAATCCGAACGCGAACCCCAAAGTCGTCCGTCAAACGCTGCTCGATTTGATTGCCCAAATGTAGCGTTTGCATTTGTTGACAAAGGTCCGTCTCTGTTCCTGTTAAGCACAGGCGATGGCGGGCTGATCCCGTGCAGAGAGAGGCGGGGGCCTCGAACGAGTGACTTCGGTTTGAAAAGGGTTGCTCGGTCTGGGTAAACGGTAGCGATTTTTCATTTCGGAGAACCGAGCGACGATTGGCGTGTGCATGGCCTGTCGCCGATTTGCTACACTGGTTCAGATGACCACTCCCACTTCCGACTCGCCGCCGACGCCGCCGCAGCGTCCCTCGTCGATGCAGCCGATCGTTCGCAGCCGGGTGCTGCCGCGGGTTTCGTTTCGTGCCGCCATGGGTTGGACGGTGATCGCCGCTTTGATCGCGGCGGTCGCTCGGGCGGCAGGCGACGGGGCGACGTTTGCCAAGGCAGTGATTGTGGCACTCGCCTTGTTGGGCGTTTTTTTCTTGCTCGCCTCACTCGCGTTTTTGATGTCATGGGCGACCGCCAAACTCGTTATCGGCAAATTCGATAACGCTCGCGAAGGCAACCCGTTCGCCAAAGACCAACTTCCTCCTCAATTGCTCAAACCTCGCGAACCGGAACTTTAATGGGCAATCGATTCGCTCACTTTTCGCCAGCGTGGTTGCTCGGCATTGCGTCGTTGGTGCTCGGATTCGGTGTCACGTTCCAAGGTGGCGTCTCGGCTCAAGACGTGAGCGTGCCGCGTTTCCTCGATGGTGATAACTCGTTGTCGGTACGATTCCCGACGTCCACCAACACCGCCAATCGGTTAGGTTGGACGATCCGATTACGCATGTCCGACCATCGCACCGCCGATACGATGCGGGTGGAAATGGATTTCGCAGCGACGGGCGGTCCCACCGTCGCCGACCAAAGCATCGAAGTCCGATTCACGCCGATCCCAGGCATGCACGCGCCACCGCAATCGAGCCTGCGGGCGTCGATTCCGCTGCGAATCCCCGAGGGAACCCAGCAAATTCGATTCGCCCGCCACCTGCCGAAATCCTCGTTCGGTAATTACTACCTTGTCGAACTGTTCGAAGAGCGACGGGCGATCCCGAATTGCAAGTCCGACATCGGTACAGGGACGGTTCGTCCGGATTCGGCGGTTTACGAAAACCAAGCCCAACAAAGCAAATGGCGAGTCCTGTGGGTGCGATCCGAGGCCGATGACGCGACCCGCGTCGAATCGATGCGAATGTTGGAACTCTGCTACGGACCTCGCCCTTTCTACACCGCACAATCGCCCGAGCAATGGATGACAGCGACTGCGAACGGAATTTCGAGTAACCAAACGCTTCAAATCCAGGCGGTCCGCGCCCCCGACCTGCCTCAGGATTGGTTGTCCTACCGATCGTTCGATGCGATCACCCTGCACCGCGACGATTGGGTTTCACTCGCCGGTAACGACTCGCCCCACGCCACCGCTGTTCGTGATTTCATTCACGCTGGTGGCACGATGATCATTCGCGATGCCGATCCCGACTCCGACGAAACACAAAAAACACAACGCGATGCAACCGGCTATTCCATCGCGTCGTCCGAGTCCATCAACAGTGCGTTGGAAATGGCTCGGAAAACATTGCAACAATTTGATGCGTTCGTTGATCCGAACAGCGATCTGTTTGCGACCGAGACGAATTACATCGACCTTTCGCCCGAACAAAAACAGCAATGGCGAGAATGGTTCCCCGGCGCCGCCCAACAAATCCGCACCTCGCTCGACGAGTATTCGTTTGCCGATGCTCGATCCCAAGGTGGCGTGCGGGCACGCGACAAACTTGGCGGCACGATCATCTTCCTCGGCAAAAACAAAGGCCGTCCGATCGAAGTCCTGCAGTGGGCGGCGGTTTCCGATTTGATGAGTTGGCGGACCCACCGATTGATCCGAAGCGGCGTCGAACCGATCCTCGGCAGCCAACGGTTTTTTCAATGGGTGATCCCCGGCGTCTCGCAACCGCCGGTGTACACGTTCATGGGATTGCTCGGTTTGTTCGTGATCCTGGTCGGGCCCGTCGCTTACCGGAAATCGGCCAAGGCCGGGCGGAGTTATTTAATGTTCGCGATCGCTCCGGTGCTCGCGATTGCCACGACGGTCGCGATGCTCGGATACGGCGTGATCGCCGACGGGTTCGGCAGCCAAGTCCGGTCGCGACAAATCACTTGGGTCGACGGCAACACCGGCGACGCGTTCACCCGAACCCGCAGCACGTACTTCGCTGGCATCCGCCCGTCCGGCGGACTCGTGTTCCCGCCCGATGCCGATGTCACGATCTACCCCGATAACCAAACCCGCAGTTGGGAATCACGGATCGACGAACGTTTCGAATCCCGCGGCGAGGTGATCGCCAGCGAAGACGGATTGCGATTCGGTCGCGATTTCCTACCCTCCCGCCAGCAACGACAATTCGTCGTCCATCGCCCCGCCCACTCGTGGGGACGGATTCGCATCACGCCCAATCCGAAGGCACGAAACATTGAGGACATCCCCTTGAAAGACATCACGGGACCGCTGCTGGCCACCGATCAGGACTCACGCCTCGGCAGTTCAGAGCCATTGACGGGACCGGAGAGCATCCTCGTTCAAAGCGAAACCGCCGCACCGTTGTCCGAACTAATCCTTTGCGATGAAAACGGAGATTACTATTTCGCCGACCAACTCGACGGTGAGGCAAACGCGACAGCCCGCCGGATCACACGCGCCGAAGCGTCCAAAATGATGGGCGAAATGTACAAACGTCAGTGGTTGATTAGCAACGTGTCCGAGCGACGCCCCAACAACAATCGCAACGGCAACAAAGAGATCACCGATTTGTTGTCCGAGCAACTCAACGAAGTCGGCGGGCCCGTCAAACCGACCGAGGGCGTGTTCGAGTATGAACTGCAACAACGGATGCAATTGCAAGCCGATCTACCGAAAAACAGTTTCCTCGGCCTGACCGAACTCACCGAGGGCAGCGTCGCGATCCCCGATGCGGAGGTAACCGCGAGTATTCACTACGTGATGGGGTCGTTGCCATGACCCCCAACGTGCATACCAACGGCAGTGAATGTGTGGAACTGCGTCGGTTGTATCGGTATTTCGGTAAAACGAAAGCCGTTCACGACGTCTCGTTTTCGGTCCCGCGTGGCCATGTGTTCGGATACATCGGTCCCAACGGGGCGGGCAAGACGACGTCGATGCGGATTCTCGCGACACTCGATTTGCCGAGTTTCGGTGACGCGTTCGTGGACGGCTTTTCGGTCGTCAACGATCCCGAATTGGTACGCCGTCGGTTGGGGTTCATGCCGGATTCGTTCGGCACGTACCGGGATGTGAACTGCCAGGAGTATCTCGATTTTTTCGCACGAGCGTACGGTTTGGTCGGACGTGAGCGGACGCAGCGGTTGAATTGGGTGCTCGATTTCACCGGCACGATCGGCATGAAAGACAAACCGATTCGCGGTTTGTCCAAAGGCATGAAACAACGGTTGTGCCTCGGTCGGGCACTCGTCCACGACCCGGCGGTGATGATTCTCGACGAACCGGCGGCCGGTCTCGATCCACGGGCACGGATCCAATTGCGGAAAATGATCCGTGAACTCGCCGATCGTGGCAAAACGATTCTGATCAGCAGCCACATTTTGACGGAACTGGCCGAAATGTGCGACGCCGTTGGGATTATCGAACAGGGCCAATTGCTAGCCACCGGCAGCGTCGACGAAATCCAACGGCAACGCAACCAAACCCGCGAATTGACAGTGCGGATTGTGCCCTCCTCGACAGGAACCGCCGCCGATGCCGCCGCCGCGATGACGGCGATGCAGCAATCCGAAAATTCGGGGTCTCAGGTACTCGGCGAGATCATTGTCGACGGCGAATTGCTGCGTTTCGCGTTCGAAGGCGAGGTTCACGACCAAGCCGAATTGGTGGCTTGGTTGGTCGGCCAGGGACACGCCGTCGCCGAAGTGATGGCGCACCGCAAAAGCTTGGAGGACGTTTTCTTGCAGGTCACCGAGGGATTGGTGCAATGAGGGATTGGTGCCGCAGTATAATGACGTCATGAATAAATCCATTTGGCCGCGTGGCGACAATACCGAAGTTTTGATCCAGGCTGCCAAGGCGGGCGATCCCGATGCGGTCAACCGATTGCTCGATCGGCACCGGGCCGGAATCCGCCGGCTCGTGGAGATGCGTTTGGACCGCAAGGTGCAGCGACGGGTCGACGTCAGTGACGTGGTGCAGGATGTGTTGGTCGACGCGAGCGGGCGGTTGGACAAGTATCTCGACGATCCGGTGATGGCGTTCCATTTGTGGCTGCGGCAGATCGCGTGGGACCACATCATTGACACCTACCGGCGTCACCGCGTTAGTGCGAAACGCAACATGGACCGCGAGCAACCGATGCACATCGGGGGCGACGGCGTCGATGAATCCTCCGTCGACCTAGCGATCCAGTTATGCGACCCCGCGATGACGCCCGCCGCCGTGGCGACGCAGCGAGAGATTGCCGGACGCGTCGAAGCGGCGATCGACCAACTCGATGCCCCCGACCGCGAGGTGATTTTGATGCGTCATTACGAACACCTCACCAACCTCGAAATCGCCGCAGTGCTCGGACTGCAACCCCCTGCCGCAAGCATGCGATACCTGCGAGCGATGCGGCGACTGCGAGTGGTTTTAGAGGAACAGGACGAGTCGTTGTCGTAGGGGAGGCGACTGTTTCCAGCACCTCACGTAGGCGAGTCTCTCGGAGACTCGCGAATTTCACCTCACGTAGGCGAGTCTCTCTGAGACTCGCGAATTTCAGCGTCTCAGAGAGACGCTGCTACGTGGGTCCACCGAATTCATTGCAGGCCTCACCGATCCAACCGACGGACCGGCACCGGGGTCCCCTCGCGGATCGACTCGGCCAATGCGTCGAGCATCGTTTGGGTTTGCAATGCCTGCTCGTGATACCAGTCCCATGGCGGGGTCTCGCCCGCGACCGGTTCCCGCCGAATCCAATCGACGAGCGTGCCGATCATCTCACGTTCTTGCAAACAACGTACTACCGGCTTGTCGTTTCCAGATGCCGATTTCTCCGGTGCATCGTTTGGTTTCTCACTAGGTGGTACAAAAGAATGCACCTTTCCCGACGCCTCGTGGACCCAAGTCCGGGCCGGTTTGTCCGCCCACGGACGCGTGAAATCGTCGCACACGATCGACGCTTCCTCTCCCGCGATCTCGAACCACTTCCGCGTCGACGTGTCGAAACCGCACGACAACGTCGCCGTCACGTCGCCGGGCAATCGCATCGTCGCCGAAACCCTCGCGATGATCTCACCCCGCATCACCGCCTCGGCATAAACCTGTGTCGGCAGTTCACTGGTCGCAAACCGCACCAACCCAGCCGAATACCAACCCAAATCCAACAACGCACCGCCACCCAAACCAGAATCGAGCCGGTGATCGTCGCTGTGGAACGGATTCGGGAACGACACCGACGCACTGATATGCCGCAACCGGCCCAACCGAAACGGAATCACCTCTTCATCGTTCTCGGTTTCCTCCGCGAACAAATGATCTTTCTTGGCCGCCGCAGTGGCGACATCTTCGGGCGGCGTCGTGGTGGTCAACCATTGTCGGAATTGATCGGTCCGCTCGTGATGCAACCAAGCGGTCGCGTCGAGGAAACGCACGCCTGCGGCACGGGTTGCTTGAATCATTTCGGCCACCTCGATTGCCGACAACGCCACCGGTTTTTCACACAACACGTGCTTGCCCGCCGCACTCGCCGCCAGCGTCCACTCATGGTGCATCGACGGCGGTAGCGCGATGTAGACCGCGTCGACATCATCCCGAGCCAGCAGCGCGGCATACCCCTCCACCGCCGCTGGGATTCCGTGATTGTCCGCTTGCCAACGCGCCCGCTCAGCGGACCGTGACGCGATCGCCGTCACGGACGCACCCGGCGTCGATTGGAGATCCGCCACCAACCGACGCGTGATCCGACCGGTCCCGAGAACGCCGAATCGAACAGGAGCAACAGACATGAGTTCTTTCGAAAAAAAGGAGTGGGAAGTTTCGCGGTGGGGTTCAAGCCGTCCGGTGCCAAGTGTCACACCAGGCAAAGTTTGAAAGGGTTCGTTTAGACCAAAACATATCGAAGCGTTCCATCGAACATAACCAGCTCGCAGGGCCATCGTCGCTCGGTTCTCCGAACCGAATGGGCGGAGCGGCGCATGAAGCGTCATCGGCTCGCAGAGCCGAACGGCAATACCGGCATCACCGTCATGACCGACAACGCGTCCACGTCGTTATTTGAGGAAATCGCCTTTCCCCCTTGCAATCAACGCCGTGGGGCCGGTCGCGTGCTAGCTTTCCTACGGACGAATTCTATTGCACACACTCGACCGATGGAACGATGAGTTTAACAGTGATCACTGACGATCGACACCGCCTCCGACGTGAGCGGTCCTCCTGCTCGCCTCGGCCCGCGGCCCCGTCGTCGCCAGCGACTTCTGCATCCCGCTCCCTGTTGCAGAAAACCCTGCGTCACCTGGTGGGATGGATCGGGATCTGCCTCCTCGTCGCGTCGAGCGGATGTGCGCAACTGCGGCTACCCGCAATCGATCCGACCGGCAGTTGCCTGCTCGCTCCCCTGCCGACGACAACGAGTCTCGCTCTGCCTTGCATGAACGGATCGCGCTATTTGAGCAACCCCTGCGGATGCCTTGGTTGTCTCGGCAAACTCGGATCCTGCTTACGAACCCCCGGATTCAGTTTCCCCAACCCCGCGTTTGCCGACCCCGCCGACCCGCCCGCCTGTGCCACCCCCGGCGCCGTCGGCAACGGTGTGGCCAACAACGAACCCTGCGTTCCCGGGCCCGGTTGTTCCGGCGATTGCCTGACCGGTCCGCCGGCGGTTTTATACGGTACGGAAATCAACGCCACCAAAGCTTGCAAATTACCGCCGCGCGGGAAACGGGGTTGCATCCTGCTGTCGCCGCAAAAAATCGTCGCACCCGTCGGTGGCGAAGTGATGTTGTTGTCGGGCATTTGTGGCACCGACGGTTACCTCCAACTCGGCGAGCCGCTCGAGTGGATGCTCAGCCGTGACAGCGTCGGCAACTTTATCGCCGTCGGTGACGATGCCCCCGGTTTGATCCACCGTCTCGCGAACGTCCCCGCCGCCGAAAAACAAGACGGCTCGTACGCCCGCGGTGTGACCAGCACCAAAGTCTCGCTCGTCACTCGTGGCAACACCAACCCCAACGACGATGTCAAATTGGAAAAGGGGCAGACTTGGTTAACAATCAGCAGCCCCAGTGAAGGCACCAGCCACGTGACCGTGCTCGCGCCCGAGAGTGAATGCTGGGACCAACGCAAAGCCAGCGCGACGATCTACTGGGTCGACGCCCGTTGGAAATTCCCCGACCCGCAGCGCAAGATCGCGGGCGAAGCGGCAACGTTGAACACCCGAGTCACGCGTGCCGAAGGATCGTTGCCCGCCCGTGGTTGGAAAGTTCGTTATGAGATCATGAACCCCGAACTCGCTTCGTTCGCCGGCACCGACGGTTCCCTGATCACCGAAGTCATGGTGGACGATTCCGGTGACGCGAGCGCGACGTTGATCCCCGCGCCCGGTACCTCTGGCAACGCGGTTGTCGATGTTCGCGTGATCCGCCCCGGCGGAACGAGCGACAACATGCCTGATTTGACGCTCGGACGTGGCCAAGCGTTCGTGACTTGGTCGGCGCCGCAATTGACCCTTCGCACCGGCGGTCCCGAGGTCGCCTCCTACGACGTGCCGTTCGACGTGTTCGCCAACATCGCCAACCCTGGCGATCAAGACGCGACCGGTGTCGAGGTCCGCGCTGCGATTCCTGAAGGAACCCGTGTGATCACGACGGACGCGTTCGCGAAGCAAATCGGCAACACCGTCGTGTGGGAACTCGGAACGATCCCGCCGCAACAGCAACTCGACCTGGGGATGAAACTCAGCGCCGCGTCGCCCGTCGCGATCCGTTTCGAAGCCCGTGGCGACGGTGGACTCGCCGCCGACAGTGATATCCGTGTCGATATCTTCCGTCCGGCGCTCGCGCTCCGCGTGACGCCGGAGAAGCAACGCTATGAAACGGGCGAGAAAGTCGTCTACAAAATCGAAGTCGAAAACACCGGCGATCAGCCTCTGCGTGACGTTTCACTGACCGCGATCGGTGACGAAGCCATGATGCACACGGAAAGGGGCATCCGCGAGGTCGGCAACGACAAAGCCGACGGTCCCCTGCAACCCGGTGAAGTCTGGGCTAGCGACGTGAACTTCACGCCGACCGATTCCGGACTCCGCTGCGTCAATTTCACCGCACTGGCCGCCGGCGGCCAACAACAAACTCAATCTTCCTGCGTCACCGTCATCAACCCCGCCCCGCCGACGCCCGCGATGTCGGTCACCGTCTCGCCGGTACGCGATCGGATCTCCGTCGGCGATCGAGCGTTCATTCGTGGCCGCGTCGAAAACACCGGTCGGATTCCGTTGACCAACGTGCGTGTGACGATGTCGTATGAACCCCAACTCGTGCCTGAACAGGCGACAGTGGACTTCCCCCGCAACTTCGACAAACCGTACTTGATCGAGTGGACGATTCCGGAATTGCCCGCCGGAGAAACCGCGGTCCTTGAAGGCGAGTTCGCCGCACAAGGCCCGAGTCAAAACAGTCGGTTCATTTTCGCCGCCGAGTCGGTCGAAGGTGCTCGGGGCAGCGACTCGACCAGCATCCAGATTTTCCCCAACAACACACCCAACGTGCCACTGACAGCGCCACCGGTACTCCCGCCCGCACGCACCCCGCCGACCATCCCCGGCGGACCGGGCACACCACCGCCGGTATCACGCCCACCGCCACCGACCAGCCCCTCGGATCGCGAACCACGAGACCAAGGCACGTTGCGTCTCGATGTTTTGCAACGAGACATTTCGCCGCGAGTCGGTGACCCGATTGGTTACTCGATCCGTTTGAACAACGACACCAACCGCATCGACAACGCCGTGCAGATTGCCTTCGATCTGCCCAACGGGGTTTCGGTGGAACGGTTGACTCAAACGCAGAGCCCCGAACTCGGCCGCATCACACGCCGTGGCAACACGATTTACTTCGAAGAGATTCGCTCGATCAAACCCGGCGAAACGATCGACTACGAACTCGTGCTCAAGAGCAACCAGCCGCAAACCTACGACCTCTTGCTCGAAGCGGTCAGCCGCAATTTCCCGGGCGGCATCGCCAACTCGCAGCGTACCGAGATCACCCCGTAAATTTGAATCTCGCCGCTCCGCGTCGAGTCCAACGCTTTCACGACGCGGAGCGTCGAGGTACTCTATTTCTCTTCCCGAGGAAACGCCGCCGGTTGCCCGTACCACTTCGGATGGAATCCAGCCCGGACCGCTAGCAACACCGCTTTGCCGTGTTGGTGTTCCGCCCCGTGAGTGTAATCCCACTCCAACCGTTCCTCGTACCGCAAGATCCTCAACTTCGACTTCGGATCGATCGCCATCGCAGCCAACTGGTTCGGTGAGAAATAGTTGATCACCGCCCCCGCCGTTTCGCTGACCGGTTGCTTGCTCCGATCGCCCGGCGACACACCGCTGCCCGGGTCCTCCGTCGTGTGAACTTGCACGTAGAGAAACCCGGACTCACTGAGCGAATCACACATCCGCTGCCACACGATTGCCGCATCGCTCGCCGGAATGTGATCCAAGACCGTGGTCGCGATCACCGCGTTATAGGCATCCTTCGGAAACTCGATTTTCCGGACATCCGCCAATCGCGTCGTCACCCGCTCGCCGACATTCCGCTCGGTCGCCCGCTCGGCGATCCGAGCCAGCCCACGCTCGCTCAAATCGACCGACTCGACCGCATACCCCGCCGCCGCGAGCGCCAACGAATCCCGGCCCGCTCCAGCGCCCAAATCGATCGCCCGCCGATTCCCGCCGCTTGTTTCGCAACCCACCTGCGTGAGATACGCAGCCAGCGCGGCGGACGGTTCCAGCCCATAGGCGATGTCCTGCCGATCATAGGCGTCAAAGAAAAAATCGGTCGAAGGCGAAGCACTCACGTCAGTTCACTCAAATAAAAAGGTTAAATCAAAATCCCGCAGAGTTTTCCGCCAAGATACACCACGCTCCCTCGAATCCCTATCATAGGACAACCGGCTGTGATAATCCTGAGGAATGTAGGCGGGTGCCTTGTTCGCGCGTAGCCTGACTCTTTGAGTCGGGCATTGGTTGTCTGATTCTTGCCCGACTCAAAGAGTCAGGCTACTTATTTCGCGCCCGACTCAAAGAGTCAGGCTACTTATTTCGCGCCCGACTCAAAGAGTCAGGCTACATGTTTCGTCCCACGATGACACCATGAACACCCCCACGCCGCCCCGGCAAACGTTCCGCACCCGATTGGCATCGCTCGCCAGGCTCTCGTTGGCCGGATTCTGCCTACTCAGCACATTCGCGTTCCTCACCGCCGGAATGAGCGATTCGCAACCGAACCGCAACGATGCAGGCGACAAGAACGAGAACGACGACACGCCACGCCTCGAAAGCGTGAGTCTCGACGCAGAGCGTCGAGCCAACAACACGCTCTCTCAAAACACGCAAACCGCGCTCGTCACGCAGTGGCAACAACAAATCGACGCCCAATCCCTCACCGCCGCGCCACCGGCGGATTGGCTCACCGTCAACCGTCGACTCTCACTCGCGTTGGTCGGTTCTGGATTATCACTCGAAGAAATCCGAGACCTCGAACGGTTCCCCGAACCGGAGCGGATCGATCGCTACCGCGAATCCCTCCTGACCGATCCCCGGTTCCACGATTATTGGTCCGAGCGCTTCACTCGTTTTTATGTGGGTGCTGATGAAGGCCCGTTTATCGTTTACCGCCGACGTCGGTTTCGAACGTGGTTGTCCGATCAATTCGCTGAAAACGTCCGGTACGACGCCTTGGTTCGCAGGCTCATCACGGCGGAAGGGATCTGGACCGATCGTCCGGAAGTCAACTTCTACACCGTCACGTTCGACAGCGGCGACGGGCAACCCGACCCGATCCGGATGGCCGCACGCACGTGTCGTGCCTTCCTCGGCATCCGCATCGATTGTTTGCAATGTCATGACGACTTCCTCGGCAACGTGTCGCTGGGCGACCCGGATTGGATGGGCGGCAACGACGATTTCCGTGACGGAACGCAACAGGATTTCCACAGCCTCGCGGCGTTCTTCACCGCCGCGAGCAACCAAGGTTTGCAAGGCATCCGCAATCAACGCCCCAACTATCAATATCAATACCTCGACGAAACCGAAGAACAATCCGTTGCACCGGATGTCCCCTTTCTTCGAGGGTTATTACCGAGCGAACCGGAGGAAGTGGAACTGGAAGAGAACACCGAGCTAGACAACACCAAGCTAGAGAACGAATCGAACGAACCCTGGATCAACCACCGCCGACGCCTCGCCGATTGGTTAACTCACCGAGAAAACGTGCAGTTCTCACGCGCCTTCGTCACCCGCGTTTGGACGCTGATGTTCGGCACCGCGCCCACCGCCGCTGTCGACGATTTGCCACTCAATGAAACACCTCGCCCGATCATCATGACGCTCTCCAGCGCGTTCATCGAATCGGACTACGACATTCGAGAACTGATCCGCATGATCACCGACACGCCGGCGTTCCGCGTCGACAGTCAATCGCCCACCGGCGAGGGCGAGTTCGAAATCACTGCCCGACACGAACTCGCCATGGCCGCGTTCCCGATCGTTCGCTTGCGAGCCGAACAGGTCGCCGGCGCCGCAATCCAAGCCGGACGGGTAAAAACGCTGAACCGCGAATCGTCGTTACTTTTGCAACTGCAACAGTTCGGCGATCGCAACGAGTTCCTTCGCCGCTACGGTGACCTCGGTGAAGACGAATTCGAAAACGAATCCGTCACGATCACTCAGCGACTCGTGATGCTCAACGGAGAACTGACCAGCGATATGTCGAGCTGGAACCCGATTTTGAACACCTCCTCGCACGTCGGCATGTTCGCCACCGATGACGTGAGCGTCGTCGAATCATTGTATCTCGCCAATTTGAACCGGTACCCGACGGACGTCGAACGCGATCACTTTGTCGAACGGCTTGGAAGCGCCGATAGCCGAGAAAACGCGATCGTGGACATGGTTTGGGTGCTCCTCAACAGCAGCGAGTTTGCCTGGAATCACTAAAGTACCTCGCCGCTCCGCGTCGAGCACATGAACCGTTTTGGCGTTAGCCACGGTTTTCATATCACAACCGGGGCTAGCGCCCAAACGGCTCTTTCACGACGCGGAGCGTCGAACTACAAAAAAACAACATGAACCTCAACTCCCATCAACTCTGCAACCCGTTCGATCACTTCTCACGTCGCCAATGCCTCGGCGCCGGCGGCGGGTTGATGCTCTCCGGACTCGCCCGCCGTCTCGCACTCGCGGCAGAGGAATCCGACGATCCCGGAGCACCTCCGATGAGTGTGATCATGCTGTGGCTCGACGGCGGCCCCAGCCAATTGGAGACGTTCGATCCGCATCCTGGTGTGCTCGCCGGCGGCGATACCAACGCGATCGCCACCAGCGTCAAAAATTTGCAAATCGCCGACACGCTCCCGCGCATCGCCGAGCAAATGCACCTGACCACACTGATCCGCAGCGTCGTCGGCAAAGAGGGCGATCACGAGCGGGCGGTGTACAACATCAAGACCGGCTACCGCCCCGATCCGACTTTGATTCATCCTTCCATCGGCGCCATCCTCTGCGACGCCGATGACTTCGGCGCTGACATCCCTCGCCACGTTTCTATCTTGCCCGGCGGTTCGCCCGCACGCGGTGGGTTCCTCGGCGCTCAATTCGATGCGTTCCAAACCGGCGACCCGAAATCCTCGGTCCCCGACGTCGAAGCCCGCGTCGACGACGATCGATATCGACGTCGGCTCGACGACCTCAGTCGCGTGCTCGAACCGCAATTCATGCGTCGTCGTTTGATCGACATGCAATCCAACCGAACGTTGCACCAGGCCAGTACCGAGGCGGCGCGGCGGATGATGTCCAGCGAGCAACTCTCGGCGTTCGACGTCAGTGACGAACCCGCCGAATCCCAATCCGCGTTCGGCAACGATTCGTTCGGTCGCGGTTGTTTAGCGGCGGCCCGTTTGATTGAAGTCGGCGTGCGATGCGTCGAGATCACGCTCGGCGGATGGGATTCCCACGTCACCAACCACACCCTGCAAACCGCCGCCTGCGACCGACTCGACCCCGCCCTCGCGGCACTGCTCACCCGTTTGAACGAGCGTGGATTACTCGACTCCACGCTCGTCGTTTGCGGTGGCGAATTCGGACGCACGCCGACCATCAACCCCGCGGCCGGTCGCGATCACTGGCCCCACGGATTCAGCACGCTGCTCGCCGGCGGCCGATTCCGACGCGGATACGTTCACGGCGCCACCTCCTCCTCGACCGAACTCAAACCTGCGAACCCCAACACCACCGAAGGTCACGTCGCCGCCCCCGTCGAGATCGCCGACATCCACGCCACGATCCACGCCGCCCTCGGCCTCGACCCCACCCACGAATACGAAACCCCGATCGGCCGCCCCATGGCCCGCTCCGAAGGTCGAGTCCTGACGGAGTGTTTGGATTCGTAGTGCAGCCTGCCAGCCTGCAAGTCAATACAAGCGGGCTGTTGATTTAATCACTTTTACGCCAGCAAAGATTAGCCGATGGGCGTTAGCCCCGGTTGCCGGTGCGAAAACCGGGGCTAACGCCGATCGGCTAACTAAAATAACGGCCCGCTTAATCACGTGGATTCGCCAAGCCTCATCGTAGTGGATCTTGTGAAAGATCCATCCAGGCCTGGATCTTTCACAAGATCCGCTACACGACCGCTCAACTCCGACGCAATGGTCACAAACTGGAACAATTGACCAAGCCCATGCGGCGTCAATTCTGGAAGAATGATTCGCGTCGCGGGATGACGATGACGCGATAAAACTCCGCCAGCCCTCTCGATCGTCGTTCGCATCCGATCGGCAATCGTGAGCGCCGACGCCTCGGCCGGCAACAACCGATTCGGGATCGAGACCGGATCGGTACGTTCTTTCTCGACGATCAAATGATGCGTCAAAACATCGTCCGACAAATCGCCAGCCCATTCGCTGCCCATTCGCAACTCGCTGCCCGTTCGCATCGACCGAGATTGTTTTCGGTTCATCGCTTGCTCGATCCATTGACCGGTTCGCAACAGCGCCGGACTCCAAACGCTGAGTACGGAATTCGGACGCCCATGAAAACGAGCCCACGCACACTGCGTCGCCACCAACCGCATCACGAGATTCTCGCTGGGAGCCGAGGTCAGATAATGCCGGTTCATCGCGGCAGCCCCGACGAGAAACTGAATGCAATCCAAACCTAAAAACGCGGCCGGCAACAACGTTGCGGCTGAGAATACACCGAACGGGTCACCGATCTTGTTTTCGTTTTCCTCAATCAGAAAAACCTCGTCGCAGGGAACCGAACTCGCCGCCCGATCCAACGGGCTGGACCGACGAACGATCGGCACCACAAGTTTCGGCATCCACCGCGAGGCCGAGTCCGCCAACCCAGACGCCAATTGATCGGCGAGCAACGTCATCGTGATCGCCGTCGACTCCGAGGTTTCATCATCCGCCCCATCGACCGCAACGATCGCATAACGCTCCGAGGGCTGGGAAATCGGATCGTTTCGCACGCACGCGTACTCGCTCGTTCGCATCCGACGCAGCAACCCCTCGACACTGTCGTTATCGATCCCACCGGCGGCAAAAACCATTCGCGGTTTGCTGCCTCGTGCCGCGCGCGACAACTCATTGTGATACGGTTCGCAGATCGCGTCCATTAACGCGGCCGGGCCGAGCAATCGACTCGCCTCCCCGATCACGGCGACCGCATCGAGGTGATCGTGCAACCGATTGGCCACGCGAAAAACCCGACCAAGTTCCGATTTTTCACGCCGGGCCTCGTATTGCAGCAACAATTCCTCCGCCCGATCGAACGTTCCCGCGTGCTCGCGAATTTCGCTTAAAGGGGCATGAAACGACTCGATTTCCGATTTTGTGATCCCCGTCGACTCGTCCCACGCACCGACCGGTTCGAAACGCAGCAGGCTCATCGAGACAATCTCTCTTGCAGTGAAAACGGGGTTGGTCGAGAATCCGGCTGGCGGGAAACGTCCTTGCCGGCGGGCGAGCCTCGCAGATGATGCCATGCCAGCGAACCGGACGAAAGAGCCCGCCCGACAATCCTTCTCACCTTGACGCCCTCCCATGCTCGAACTGATCTCCTCCTACTCGACCGTGACGATCGTCGTATTCGCGGTGCTGCATCTGCTCGCGTTTGTCGTCTTGACCGGATGGGCGCGGGCGGATCGGAAACGGATCGCTCAAACGCTGCAACGATTCACCTCGGGGTTGCCGCACCGCAGTCAAATGGATTTTCACGTTCATTTGTCTGACCAAATTGACGCGTTCCTCGCCGACATCGGTGACGTGATGGCCGAACCGCGATCGAGCAAAAACCGCACGCAACTGGCCGACCGGATTCGGATTCTCGATGAACGGCGTGATTACCTGCAATCGCTCCGGTTCGAGACCGCATGGAACGTCGCCCGCACGATGATCGAAGCGTATCCCCTGGCCGGCGTTCTCGGCACGATTCTCGCCATCGGGTCCGCTCTCGCCGCCGATGACCAGGCGTCGGTGAACGTGATCGTGACGCGCTTCGGCGACGCGATTTGGAGCACGTTTGCGGGTTTGTCCGCCGCGATCGTGTTGATGCTGGTCAGTAGTGTCGTCGAACCCGGGTTCGCTCGGCTATCGGAAAACCGATTGGGCGTCCGCGAGATGGCAGCCAAAGTCAAACGAGAACTCTCGATTCACGAGCAAACCACCGGCGATACCGACGGCAACACTGACGGCAACACCACCGGCGACACTGACGAGGCCGTCAACGCATGAGCGATCCGCATCCCCCTGCCTCGCCGGACGCGGTTCGCCCCGCGTCGCCTTCCCACGTTCATTCGCCGCCGGATCGCTCGTCCGGCGAAGTTCGATTGACGTCGTCGTGGTTTTCGCGGCGGACTCGGTTCCAGTTAGCGCCCTTGATGGATCTGTTGTTGATCATTGTGTTCGCCCAGTTCCTGGACGTCCGCGAGGCGACCCAGCGAGAGACCGCGTCGCTGGAGTCCGAACGCGAGAAACTGACCTCTCAAATCACCCGCGAACGCAGCGAGCTCGCCGGCATCCGCGAGGCACTTGCATCGCAGCGCGGGCAACTCGAACAGCAGCGCGATCAAGCCCGCGCCGCCCGCGACACGGCGGTGCAAAAAAGTGAATCGCAACTCGCCGAAATGCAATTAGCAATGCAAAAACTCGGCGAATGGTTCGATCTCGACGATAGGTCGATCACCCGAGCGGACGCCTCGGGCAAACCCAACGAAGACTCCGCCACGCTCGATCCGGTCGCCGCTGCGATTGCGACCGCACGCCAACTCGGACGGGCCGACCCCGACGCGACGGTGCGGTTCCTGATCGGGCACGCCGAACTGCTCAAACGGGCCGAAATTTGGACCGTTCACGCCGACGAAAACGGCAGCATCGAAATCGAAGCCGGTGACAACGATCGCACCTTCCGCTTGGAATCCAAAACGCAATCCGCGAGAGCCGACGAGGTCGCCGACCGATTGTTCGCCGCCTACAAACAATTCCCTCAACCCAAAGGGCTGGTGATCCTGCTCGTTTCCTACGATCCGCAAAGCGTCGCGGGCGTGTATCAACCGCTCATCGACGCCCTGCCTCGCACGCTCGAACGCCTTCGAGCGGACACACCCGAGACCCGGTTCGAGTACACCGTCCTCGGGCCGGGTTGAAAAGTAGGCCCTTTGACTTCACCCTTCCGCGAAGCGGTCGTGCCGTTTCGAAGTGTTGAATTTACGACTTCACCCTCCCGGCGGAGACTGTTGCAATACAACCCCGAAGCGCTAGTGAGGCAGGTCAGCAGGTCACTCGTTAACGCGCCGGGCTTGGATTCTTACGTTACCGTGAGCGTATCGGACTTCTGTGACAGTCTCCGGCGAAGCCGGGAGGGTGAAGAAACCCTTGCCGCGTCTGCACCTCAAAGCGGCGCGACCTCGATAGCGTTCCGGCGCTGCGGGTGGAACGTTGTTTGCTCGGAGAGCCGAACGACATTGGTTCGGCGAACCGGTGAAGGAGGCTTATTTCAGCGATGCTCCTCGTAGCCGCAGTGCGCTGGCGATGACCGAAACGCTCCACAGACTCATCGCAGCGGCCGCAATCATGGGACTGAGCAACAGCCTGAACACCGGGTACAACACTCCGGCGGAGATCGGGATTCCGAGGGCGTTGTAAAAGAACGCGAAGATCACCGCCGACCATCACCGATATCGGCGTCGCCAAACCCAACGCACAGGGACACGTGACAATCAAAACGGCAACCGAGGCGACGAACGCGTACGCAAGCCACGGTGGCCCGAACCAAGCCCATCCGACGAACGCAGCGACCGAGGCAGGCGATCACCGTCGGGACAAAGTACGCGGCCACGGTATCGACGAGTTGTTGAATCGGCGCGCGACTCCGCTGCACCTCCGCGACCATTTGCACGATCCGGTGCAGCACGGTTTCCTCGCCGACGCCGACAGCCTCCTTAACGAGAGCGCCGTTTTGATTGAGCGCACCGTTGGTCGTCGCCGGAACCGGACAGATCGAGGAATTTCGGTTCTAAATCCATGCCACAGATCGGACAATCCTTCGGCCCGACTTGCTCGATTTCCAAGTGCATCGGGCAGGTCTAGATCGCGTCAAGACCGGCCGACGCAGCGTTTATTTGCGCTCCGCCGCTGGAGCCTCCGCCGTGACAACACGAGGTTGTCGCGTCGCCACCTGATTGCGAGTTTTCGCTCTTCGCGGCACGATCGGCTCAGATACCCTCGGGATCGGCGTTGAATTTTTTCTGACATCCTTCACAGCGGAAGAAATACGGTTTGCCCGCGTGTCCGCTGCGAAGAGTTGGCCCGGCGTGACCGACATGCCTCAAACGGGGCCGGTTTGCGTAAGTTGCGTCAGAGGCATGCAGAGATACTGGTAGCAAGACCGGAGTCGCGGTTGGGGAAACGTTTCGTTCTACCAACTCTCCCTTCGCCCAAACACGGGCGCCGAATGTAGGCCGGAGCAAGCCGCTTCGGCGTCGATCCGGCAATCCCCTGGATCGAGCACTGAATGCTCGGCAGTTCTGCCGGATGGGCGTCGCGTATGCAAGATCTCCTTCATCCAACCTACTCTTCGTCCGAAACTTCGGCTGCGACTTCCTTTTTCTCACTTGGTGGGCCGAGGATTTCCTCGAGGCTGGCGTCGAGACGGTTACCCCGCGCGGAGAGCGAGATGACATTGCCTTCCTTGTCGACGAGGATCGCGGTCGGGATTCCAGAAACGCCATAGTAGCGGGCGATCGGATGGTCCCATCCGGTACCGTTCTCTTCATCGCCGACGATGTTGACCCAGTTGAGTTCCTCCTTATCGATGTAAGTTTGCATCGCCTCATTGGTAGCATCCATGTTGATTCCCACGATCGTGAACTCGTCCCCGTAGGCTTCGAGGTTCCGTTTCATGTTCGGGATTTCGGCGCGACAGGGGCCGCACCACGAGGCCCAGAAATCGACCAACACGACTTTGCCACGGTACTGCGCCCAGTCAAACGGTTCGCCCTCGCCGGTCATGCCGTCGAGTTCCATCGTGTTGCCGAGCAAACCGATCCGACGAGCCGATCCGCGTGCTCGGTCCGCCATGGTTTGGAGTCTTTCGTCGTCGGATTTCTCCATGCGATCGGCGAACTCGTTGTACAGCGAAACGGCCATTTCGGTTTCCTCGGCGCCGCTCAGCGCGCCTGCGAGTTGGGAGGCGAGCGAGTACAGTTCGCCGGTCGGTCCACTCTCATCGGCCATTTCGAGGACTTCGTCGACGAGTGCTTGACGTTCGTCGGTCTCCATGGAATTGACCGAGCGGATTTTGGCCATCATGGCGTCTTTTTTCGCAAAGTTCTGGATCGCAGGCCGATCGTCTTCGGCGAGTGATTGCATGAGTTGCTTGAGTTCGGCAGCCGCGTCCTCGTCCGCCCGAGCGAGGAACTGCAACGCGGGCAGTTGCAACCCAATGGCTTTGATTTCGGTTTCGAGTTCGACATCGTCGAGTGTGCGAATTTTGGTAGCGGCATCGACGACGGCGCGAGCGGCACGCTTGACCGCATCGAGGGTGTTGCCCCGATTTCGCATCGTGTCGGACGCGAATTTCAACAATTCCTCGGCAGTGCCGTCGGGAATTTCGATCGCGGCGTTCTCGTCCACCTCGGGCTTTTCTGCTTCGGCAGTTTCTGCTTCGGCAGATTCAGCTACTTTTGCCGTCACATCCGGGTCGTCGGCTTGGACCGCCGAGAGTGAGAGCGGGCAGGTAAAACTGCCGAGAGTGGCCGCGAAAACGGCGATGCCCAGGATTCGGGCGAGACGGCGTGCGGTCGCCGGCGAGAAAAATCGGAGCATGAGAGGTCCGTTCGGTAAGAGATTCGGTTTTAGTGATACGGAGGGCCGCCCCTCCTCGCCGACATCATATCCGCTCCAGCGGGGTGGTTGGGTGGGCGCCAAGTGATTTTCCGAAACTCGATTTTCCGGCACTAATTCGCCGAAATCGGTTCCGCGTTGGCGGACGTGCTGAGCGTTTCAGCCGAGATCGGTTCGGCACCACAAAACGCGATCTCCCACCCGCTCAAATCCAACCCGGCAGCTTGGTCCGACGAGATCCGGTCGACACAAAGTTCGTAAGCAAAATTCGGAGCACCGCTGACCGAGCCACCGGTTTTGGAAATCGTTTCGAGCCACCGCATCGGTACTACCCGTGGAACCCTCGTCGGTCGCGATGGAGCGGAGACCCGTCACCTCGGGACTGAGTCGTTTCAGATCCAAACCGGCGAGCGTCTTCCCGGGCGGGAACAACAGCAACGCCCGCTCGCCCAATTGCAGGGTGCTGCCGGCGTGCTCGATGAAGCGATCGGGGAACGCGACCCACCCGTTGCACCCATTCGGCATAGCTCAAACTCGAAACGCTGCCCTCATCGTCCGTGAAGGTCATCGCCGTGCGTTCGGGGTGCCATTACCCTCGCTCGAACAGTAGGCTTACCAGAGACGCAAGCTGGGACGGCGAAGACGGAAATGCCGAAGACGGAAATGCCGAAGACGGGGCGATGTCGGATTTCCATGACATGGGCGGTAGGTCAGTTGCGAGGAATAAACTAAATAATCGGGCTTCACAAAGCATCAAAACGCTGGCGGCGTTTGGAAACGCGAAACGAACGCCCACCGAAAACAGGCTCGAAAAACGAAATCGAATGGCGTTACATCGCAACCCATCGATTCATTTTCACTAACTCGTCAACGTGCATTCTATTGCCTCATCGACGGACTCAATCCCCTCCATTCGCCCGAAGCCGTTGCATGAGTCTCGTCAACGAATCGAAATGGTACCGCCGGATCGGCTTCCCCTGCGACTCGGCTGAAACCGTGATCTGGTTCCCGCACGCCGGCGGCGGTGCGGCCCCCCTGATTCGAGCTGCCCGTTCATCGCCGCCGAGAGTCAACCTTTTCGTCGCGACGTTGCCCGGACGCGAGGGCCGGTTCCTCGAACCGATGCCCGAGACGCTCGATGAATTAACATCGATCCTGGTCCGTGAGATGCCTGTGCTCGAAAAACCACCGGTCTTGATCGGGCACAGCTTCGGCGGATTGCTCGCCTACCGAGTCGCACAATCGTTCCGCGGTCGCAGCATCCTCGTGATGGCGATGACGTCGCCGGACCGGATTGCCGGCAACGCGCCGATCACCCATTTGGAAGATCGTGAGTTCGCCGAAAAACTCGATCAACGTTACGGCGGCGTGCCAAAGACACTGCGTGAAAACGACGAGGCGATGCGGCTGTTCCTGCCCACCGTTCGTCATGACCTCAGTTTGCTGGAATCCTATCGCCAAACCGCAGGTGAGACCGTCGACATCCCGATCACCGCCCTCGTCGGAACCGAGGATGGTCGCGTGACGGCGGCAGCGATGCAGGGATGGAGCGAGCGGACGTCGAACCGGTTCCAGATGCAGATATGGAGAGGCGACCACTTTTTCCCGATCGGTCAATTCGAACGCGTCCTGCAAACGGCTCAATCGATGTTCCTCACGTAGGCGAGTCTCTCTGAGACTCGCAACCTCAGCGTCTCAGAGAGACGCTGCTACGTGGTTCCTATTCGGGGCCTTCTTCGTCCTCTCGACAGAGCGAATTGAGTTGATGAACATATTCGATCGCCGTTTGCAAACGCACCGAAGCGCGTGACGTTTCGACGGCCATCGCGACACTCGCTTCGCCCGCATCGGCAATCCGAACTGTGTCCCGATTCAACTCCGCAGACACGTTGACCGATTTCAAAATCGTGACCGGAGCGAACGCGGCGTCCACGTTTTCGAGCAATCGAGAAGTGCCGCTGTGGTAGATCGCGAGCTGATCGCTCGGTCGCAAAAACGCTCGCCACAACCGGCGAAACTCGTCCATGTCGACCGCCGAGCGAATCGTTAGCTCGTCCAAATTCAGGTAACTCATGAAGTGATCGTCGTCGAAGCAATCCGACCGGATCGCACATCGAAACGACTCACCAGTGCCCAACCGTTGGGCGGTCCAGTAAACCGGAACGGGGCCAGCCAAATCGCGTTCACCGTACGCGACGACAACTCGGTCGAGGTCGCCTGCGAGCACTCGAGGAATGTTGGCCGATCCTCTTCGTCGTCGTTCGTTGCGACGCCAATTCAAAGGCGGTGCGGCGTGTTGATCGATTTGTTCCCCGATCATCCGATCGAACGTTTTAATCAATTGATGGAGGTCCGTGTTCTCCGGTTCGAGAGCCTGAAGGGCCGCCACGGTCGCCTCCAAAGTCGACAACGCGTGCTCGTTCGGTTCCCGCCGAATTCGATAACGACCGGGCGAAGAAGGTGCCAACCGATAACGCGGCATACTCTGCAACCGAGGGATATCGCGATACAGCGTTTTGGCTTGATGCCACGTGCCATCGAGAATCACCAATTGCTCCGGACGCTGTTCAATCGGCAGTTCGTCCAGCAGCACCGCGTCGTCGCTCGGGTAGAGCACACCGACGGATGGGTGCAACACCGCCGCATCGAAACGATCGGCCAACTCGTGATTGTAACCCACCATCAACTCACACCGGTTCAGCGATTCATGAACAATGCGGGCGGTATTGAACGGATGAGAACGCTCGCGGCGGTGTTGCAAGATCAATACGGACGTGCGGTGCTCGATGGGTTTCAGCGAATCGCAAAAACACATTCGGCTCGGTCGAAAACACGTCCAACATCGCTCGCTCGTCGTCATCAATTCGGTGGTCTCTTTCGAAGGAATGCCCTTTCGGTGGGAAGGTGCGATCGCGGTGAGAATACCAGCAATCGCCTCGCCGTCCACATCGTTCATGAAAAACCCCGGCTCCCATGAACCACCCCCCGGTCTGTTCATCGCGACCGCCAGACGTTAGAAAATGGCACCTCCAACGATACGGAAAAAGGATTATGCTCAACATTGCGAAATACTCATTCGGAGTCGGCGACCGCTTCGCCCATCAAGCGTCCGCTCAATTACGGGCGTTCGAAAAACTCGCCGACGACGGCGTCGACGTCACCCCGGTATGGAACAAATCCAATCGGGAGCACACCTTTGTCGGGTCGCAGCCGCAGAGCGTTTACGACGCCGCGGCCGCAGCGGTGGCCGAGCATGGGTGGGAGAAACCGTGGCACGTCGATGCCGATCACATTCAACTCGCGACCGTAGAACCGTTTCTGCCGTGCAGCGATTTTTTCACGATCGATGTGGCCGACTCGATCGGGCATTCGGCACCGGACAGCGAAGTTGATCGTTTTGTTGATTCTCACAGTGAACTCATCGGCACGCTCGAACTGCCGGGGTTGTCAACTCCGTTGCAGGTGACCGGTGACGACGTTCGTCGTGTCGCCCGGCAATACCTGCTCGCGGTCAAACAGGCCGCGTCGATTTACCGGCACATCGAATCGGTCAAAGGCGAAGGCAACTTGATCGCCGAGGTTTCCATGGACGAGACCGACTCGCCGCAAACGCCGCCCGAGTTGTTGATTATTTTGGCGGCGCTCGCCGATGAAAACGTGCCGTTGCAAACGATCGCGCCGAAGTTCACCGGGCGCTTCAACAAAGGCGTCGATTACGTCGGTGACCTGCCGCAATTCGAATGCGAGTTCAACGATGATCTCGCCGTGATCGAGCACGCGGTCCATCGTTACGGTCTCCCCGCCGGGTTGAAACTCAGCGTCCACAGTGGCAGCGACAAATTCAGTTTGTATCCGATCATTCGCGAATCGCTTCGCCGGACCGGCGCGGGCGTGCATTTGAAGACCGCCGGAACGACTTGGCTCGAAGAACTCATCGGGCTCGCCGAAGCCGGCGGTGACGGACTCGAACTCGCCAAAGAAATCTATGTCTACGCGTTGCAGCACGTCGAGGAATTGTCGGCGCCCTACGCCAGCGTGATCGACGTCGACCCGAACCAACTGCCCGACCTCGCGACCGTGAATGGCTACACCGGACCGCAGTTCGCGTCGGCGATTCGTCATGTGCCGAGTGATCCGATGTTCAACGCGAGTATGCGTCAATTGTTGCACGTGTCGTTCAAGGTCGCCGCGAAAACGGGCGCACGCTACACCGACTTGCTCGTCGCCAATGAAAAGATCGTCGGCGAGCAGGTCACCGAGAATATTTACCAGCGGCATTTGCTGCCGTTGTTTGTGGGTTAGGGCCGCAGATCCTCGTCCTCCCGGCGGAGACGGTTGCCGAAGTCGGTTCAGTCACGGTAACTCACCCGATCCACAATGCCGCCCGGGCGAGTTGCAACCAAGCCTCGCCAGTCGGGTTCGTCATGTCGAAACCCTTCGTCGGGATATACGCTTTGCGTGAGTCGATGATCCGGACGGGGACCGACGCGTTCTCGGCGAGTTGTTCCATGCGGCGTTGGTTGGCGTATTGCAATACGATGAAACGCGCGTTGTTCGTGATCGATTGAATTCCCCACGCGGCGGCGTCGAGTCGCAGTTCACACAACCCGATCATCCGCTGCGTCGCGTCGGGCAACGGTCCGAAACGATCGACCAATTCCTCGCGGAACAACACGATCTCGTCGGCTTTGTTGATCCGAGTCATCCGTCGATACAAATCGATCTTATGCCGCAGATCGGGAACGTAATCATCCGGCAACAACGCTTCGATCGGCAGATCAATGTCGACGTCGGCGGAGAGTTTCGGCGGCAGTCGTTTGGCTTGACGAACGGCGTCTTCGAGTAACTGACAATACAACTCGTAGCCGACCGCAGCGATGTGACCGCTCTGTTGACTGCCGAGCAAATTGCCCGCCCCGCGAATCTCCAAATCTCGCATCGAGATCGCGAACCCGGCGCCCATTTGCGAATACTCCTCGATCGCTCGTAACCGTTTGCTCGCCTCGGGCGTGAGATGTTTGGTCGGAGAAACCAGTAGGTAGCAATACGCCTGGTGTTTGTAACGTCCGACACGTCCGCGGAGTTGGTGCAGGTCGCTAAGCCCGTACCGATTGCCCTCGTCGATAAACATCGTGTTCGCGTTGGGAATGTCCAAACCGCTCTCGATGATCGTCGTCGCCAGTAGCATGTCGAATTTATGGTCGATGAAATCGATCATGACCTGTTCGAGTTCGCCTTCGCCCATTTGTCCGTGTCCGATGCCGATGCGAATTTCCGGTACGACCGCGTTGATCCGGGCGGCGATTTCGACCATGTCGCCGATGCGGTTGTGGACGAAATACATTTGTCCGCCGCGGTTGAGTTCCCGAACGATCGCCGATCGCATTTGTTTCTCATCCCACCGCGTGACCTTGGTCTCGACTGGCATCCGTTCGGCTGGCGGTGTTTCCAGGTTACTGATGTCGCGGGCGCCGACGAGTGCCATGTGCAACGTTCGTGGGATCGGTGTCGCCGAGAGGGTGACGACGTCGACGTTGGTGTGTCGTGTTTTGAGTCGTTCTTTCACGGCGACGCCAAAGCGTTGTTCTTCATCGATGACGACGAGACCGAGGTTGGCGAACTTCACGTCCTTGCTCGCGATGCGGTGGGTGCCGATCACGATGTCGACTTTGCCGCTCTTGATCTCCTTCATCGATTGTCGTTGATCGGCGGCAGAGACGAATCGCGAGAGTTTGCGAATTTCGACGGGGAACTCCGCCATCCGGTCGCAGAACGAATGGAAGTGTTGCTCGGCGAGGACGGTCGTCGGCACCAACACGGCGACTTGGTATCCCGACGTGACGGCTTTGAACGCCGCCCGCATCGCGACCTCGGTTTTGCCGAAACCGACGTCGCCGCAAATCAGCCGGTCCATCGGTTGATGCGACTCCATGTCGGTCTTGATCGCGTCGATCGCCGTGAGTTGATCCGGCGTTTCGAGGTAGGGGAAACTCGCGTCGAATTGTCGTTGCCATTCGTTGTCGGGATCGAACGAGATGCCACGGCGGGTCGCCCGTTGGGCTTGCAGTTCGAGTAGCTCGTCGGCCATGTCGGTGACTGCGGATTCGGCCGCCTTGCGCTGGTTCGTCCACGAGATGCCGCCAATTTTCGCCAGCCGCGGTCGGTTCTTCGTGCCGCCGACGTATCGCTGGATCAATTGGATGCGAGTCGCCGGGACGTGAATTTTCGTACCGCCGTCGAACTCGATCGTGAGATGTTCTTGTTGCATCCCGTTTTTTTCGATCGAGTTCAATCCGCGATACAAACCGATGCCGTGGGAGAGGTGAATGACGAGGTCGCCGGGGGTCAGTTGCAGGAAACTGTCGATCGGTTTGCCGCGAACCCGCGTGCTAACTCGCCGCACCGGGCTGCGGTGAAACAGTTCCGCCCCGGTCAACACGAGCACCTCGGCGCCGGTCAATCGGAACCCGCCCGAGAGCGACGAGACGGTCATGTGCAACCGGCCCGAGGTGGCGGCGTCGGTTTCGGCGAGCAGTTCGGTGAGCCGTTGGCCGTCGGCGGGCGTGTCACCGACGACGATGACCTCGTGGTTGGCCGCGACGCTGTCCAGGCGTGCTTTGGTTTCGTCGAGCGAGGCGGCGAAACTGTCGGCTCCGGCGGTGTTCAAATCCACGTGATCGCAGTCCGCGGCGCCGGCGATTTGGCTGCCCGTGACGACGCGGTGGCCACGCAGTTCGGCGATCAATTCATTCATCGTGACGAACCGATCCGTGCGTGCGACGCGGGCGAGCAACGCGTCGCTGGTCACCCGGCATTCCTCCGGATCGACCAACAACACGACCGTGTCCGAGGGTAAGTAATCGACCACGGTGGCCTCTGCCCCGGCGGTGGTTTCCGCTGGAACGTCGTCATCAAAGCGGGTGTGATCGTCGTCGGACGAACCGCGTTTTTTCTTGGTTGGTTTTTGCTTCGGGTTGCGAGGTTTTTCCGTCACGCTGCCGGTGGGCGAATCGTCCGGTTCGGCGTCTTCATCAAACTCATCGACGGCGAGTGTTTCCATGATCGAGCCGCTCGTGATTCCGTCGGCACCGATCGCGGCGAGTTCGACGCTGGAGATCGATTCACTGCTTCGCTGCGTCGCGGCGTCGAACCGTCGAATCGATTCGATTTCGTCACCGAACCACTCGATCCGGATCGGGGTGGTTTGATCGGGCGAATGGATATCGAGCAACCCGCCTCGGGAGGCGAATTCGCCGGGCACGTGAACCGCCGTTGTCGCGGCGAACCCGGCCTCGGCGAGCCAGCGGCGGATTTCCTCGGGGGAGACTTCGTCGCCGACGCTGAGTTTCCGCGTCGCCCGGGTCAGCCGATCGACCGAGGGGACGCGTTGAATTGCGGCGCCGATGTAGGCGGTCACGACGAGCGGTTCGGGGGAATCGTTGTCGCGGGCACGCAGCGATTGCAGGATTTGCAAACGGGCAGCGTAATCGGCGTCGCGGATCGAGGAGCCCGTCCCGTCGCCAGCCGACAAGGGCAACGCCACGACGTCTTTGATCCCGAACGCCCGCACGTCGCCGGCGACAATGTCCGCATCGACGGCTTGGGGCAGTAAAACCAGCACATGCGGCGTGTGGCGGGTCAACGTGGCGGCGAGCAACCCACGAACCCCGCCCCAAACGCCGGAAAACGCCAGGGGCGCGTCGCGTCCGGTCTTCGCGATCGCCTCGCCGACGCCGGCGGACGCGTCGAGGACGGCGGGGACGTCGTCGAGGCTGCGGAGCGGCATTTTCGCCTTTACCGAGGGTTTTTCGCCCGTTTTCGACTTCGGTTTTCTTGGTTTGGCAGCCTTTTTACCCGGCTTTTTATCCGGCTTTTCGGCGGTCGTTTTGTCGGTTTTCGGGCGAGGATTCTCGCTCGTCGATTGGGCTTCGGTCGCGGGAGGCACGGTGAGCAGCCTAGGGTTGCGGAGCGGCGGTGGCGGTGGGCAAGCTGAAAACGTATCTTGATCGTACAAATTCGCCTAGCTCAACCTCTCACCACTTATAAAAAGAACTTCATGAGCATCGGAATCGGTATTGTCGGCGCGGGAATGATCTCCAACTTTCATGCCAAAGCGATCGCGGACACGCGTGACGGCAAACTCATCGGTTGTTACGACCGCAGCGGCGAGCGAGCCGAGCAGTTCGCGGCCGCCAACAATTGCCGGGCCTTTGCGACGCTGGAGGAAATGCTCGCCGATCCCTCCGTCGACGCGGTCGCGATCTGCACGCCCAGCGGCGCCCACCTCGAACCGGCTGTCGCGGCGGCGAAAGCGGGCAAGCACGTGATGGTGGAGAAACCGTTGGAGGTGACGATCGAAAAATGTGACGCGATCATCGCCGCCTGCGACGCCGCCCACGTCAAACTCGCCGCCACGTTCCAAAGCCGATTCCACGAGTCGTCGCGTTTGATGAAAACCGCCGTGGAAGAAGGACGTTTCGGGAAAATTACGATGGGCGACGCGTACGTGAAATGGTTCCGCAGCCAGGAGTACTACGACAGCGGCGCGTGGCGGGGCACGTGGGCTCTCGACGGCGGCGGGGCGTTGATGAACCAAGCTATCCATAGCGTCGATTTGTTGTTGTGGTTGATGGGACCGGTAAAATCGGTTCACGCGATGATGGACACGATGACGCACGAGCGGATCGAAGTCGAAGACATTGTCGTCGCGACGGTGAAGTTCGAAAGCGGCGCCCTCGGTGTGGTCGAGGCTACCACGACGGCGTTTCCGGGGGCACTCAAACGCGTCGAGATCGCCGGCAGTGGCGGCAGTGCGGTGTTGGAGGAAGAGGACCTCACCCAGTGGACGTTCGCCGAGGAAACGGACGAGGACAATGCGATCCGGGAACGCATGTCGGGAAAAACCGAAACCGGCGGCGGTGCGTCGGACCCGTCCGCGATCGGGCACCACGGGCACACCGAGGTGTTCAACGATTTCCTCGACGCGATCAATGAAGGGCGTGAACCGTTGGTCAACGGCGTGGAGGGGCGGCGCAGCGTTGAGCTGATCTGTGCGATCTATGAGAGTGCTCGGACGGGGAAAACGGTCGAGTTGTAAGGCGAAGTAGCGATCGTGATCGTGATTACAGACGGTCGTCAATCGCTTCCGCCGGGCTGGTCCCGGTCGGGGCAACAACTGATTGGCTACCCACAAAGCCGAACGAAACCACGGGCTCTCCGTCCGGGCTTGTCCCGGCGGAAGCAACGGGTACAGCGCGACGAGTCGTGCCTACCGACCGGGACAAGCCCGGCGGAGGGCAAACTAGCCTGATTTTTACAGTAGCTCGCCAGTTGTGATCCCGACCGGGGCAAGCCCGGCGGAAATCCGATGATTGCCCCCCAACCCATTTTCAAACCGTCCCTCCATGTCATCAGTTCCAATATCCGAGTCCTCTCCCCAGCACGCACCGATCGGTTGGGTCGGTCGGTTGCGGATTTGGCAGATGATCTTCGTGACGGCGTTCTCCGAGCGTCTGGTCTACCGAGGCGACTTCGCGCTCGGCACGTTGATGCGGTTCCTCCCGATCATTACCCAGATTTTTCTGTGGTGGGCGATCTTTGATTCCATCGAACAATCCGGAGCGGTGCAGGGAAGCGAGGTCACGGGAGCAGGAGTCGGAGAAACCGATGCCGCCGATTCTCCGGTGCAGATCGGTGGTTATGGGTTCCGCGAGATGGTCGCGTATTACCTGCTCACGATGTTGGCACGGGCGTTTTCGAGTATGCCGGGGTTGGCGTCGGGAATCGCACAACAAATCCGCGAAGGTGAAATCAAACGCTACATGATCCAACCGATCGATTTGATCGGGTTTCTATTGATCAACCGAGTCGCGCACAAGTGCGCGTACTACGCGATCGCGATCGCTCCGTTCGCGTTGGTGTTCTATCTGTGTCGTGATTACTTCGTCGACGGGTTCCCGCCGCCGCATTTGTTCCTCGCGTTTGTCGCTTCGTTAATCATGGGGTTCGCGATCGGGTTCTTTCTCGAAGCGGCGATCGGGATGATCGGGTTTTGGTTTCTCGAAGTCTCGTCGTTATTGTTCCTTTACATGTTGTTCAGTTTTTTCTTGTCCGGGCACATGTTCCCACTGTCGCTGTTGCCGGATTCGATCGAGCCGTTCGTGAATTTCCTGCCGCTAAAGTATCTCGCGTATTTCCCAGCGGCAGTGTTCTTGGGCAAAATTCCGCCTGAGGAACTGCCGATGGAGATGGCCATCCAAGCGGCTTGGTTGGTGTTTTTTATCGTCATCTGCCGCGTCGGGTATTCCCGTGGCGTGGCACGTTACAGCGGATTCGGGGGCTGATCGAGCATGTTGACTGAATTGAATCGTTACAAACGCGTGTTCCTGACGTTCGCCCAAAACAGTTTGGTGCGGGACATGACGTTCCGGACCAATTTCGTGATCGAAATTGTCAGCAGTCTGGGTTGGACGTTGATGAACGTCGGGTTTTATTACCTGATTTTCGAGCACACCAAATCGATCGGAGCGGACACGGGATGGGACCGTGAGAAGTTCTTCCTGTTTCTCGCAACGACGTGGTTCATCAACTCGCTCGTCCAAGCGTTCTTCATGCCCAATGCGGAGGAATTCAGCGAGTTGATTCGGACGGGTGGATTGGATTTCGCGTTGTTGAAACCGATCGATACTCAGTTCCTGATCTCGTTTCGGCGGGTGAGTTGGAGTTCACTGGCGAACTTCGGCGCGGGGCTGATCATCGCCGGGGTGTCGTTGTATGAACTCGCCACGCGGGAGGTCGATCCATACGTGCCCTCGTTTTCCTCGGTGGTGTTGTACGTCGTGTTTTGTGGTTGCGGGGTGGTGATCATGTACAGCCTGATGATTTGTTTGTCGGCGACGAGCATTTGGCTCGGACGCAATCAAACGTTGTACAATTTTTGGTTCTATATCACGAATTTCAGCCGCTACCCGATGGAGATTTACAACCGTGGGTGGGGGCAACCGTTGTACGGTTTGTTCACGTTCGTGATTCCGGTGTTGGTCGTGGTGAACGTGCCCGCACGCTTGCTCGCACGTCCGGTGGAGAATCCGACGGACGGATGGTTGGTGTGGTGGGCGTTGGCGGCGACGGTGTTGAGCATCGCGGCGAGTCGTTGGGTGTTCCGCACGGCGCTGCGGAGTTACCGCAGTGCGAGTTCGTAGGGTCGTCGACTGCGCGGGATTGTTTTACGTTAGGGAGTGCAGGCTGCCTGGTACGTACGTCAGGCTTTCTAGCCTGACACACACGTACGCTAGGCTTTCCAGCCTGACACACACGGAAGTCAGCCTAGAAAGGCTGACGTACGTTCAGAATAGGCTGCCAGCCTGCGAGTTCACATCTTTCCTCCAACCCCTCTATTTCCACAACCATGAATCGCATTTCCACATGGATGATTGTCGCTTTGTTTTCACTCGTCCTCGGTTGTGAGCCAACGTCGCACTCGGGCCGCCCCGGACCGGAGGACCCCGACGCACCGACGGTGTTCACGTCGACGGATTCGGGCTTGAAGTACCGGGTTTTGCGTCGTGGGAAAGGTAAAAAACCGAGTCCGATGAGTTTCGTGACCGTCGATTACGCGGGATGGCTCGACAGCGGTGAGGAGTTCGATAGCTCGTACAACCGCCGTGAATCGTCGAAATTCAATTTGTCCAACGTGGTCGACGGTTGGACCGAGGGTCTGCAATTGGTTAGCGAAGGTGGCATGATCGAGTTGGAGGTTCCGCCGGAGTTGGGTTACGGCGTCGAAGGATCCCCGGGGTCGATTCCCCCCAACGCGACGTTGCATTTCAAAGTCGAGTTGCACGAGGTCCGTGGAGGTTGATCGGCGGTGCGGCATTCTCATTTGCCGTTTTTGAAGACTCATGATGCGGTTGGAATCTTAATGATCTTGTTGTTGTTTTTGATCATGCTCGCGGGCAGCGGTTTCTTAGGCAGCGGGATGGTCAACGCTGCGGAGGGGCAATTTGAATTGCGGGCCGTTGACGAGACCAGCGGTGAGGCGATCGTTGTTCGCATCGAACTGACGCGGCCTCGGTTGATACGTCCTGGCAGTCGGGTTCCGTCGCGAATCGATCGACTCCGCACAATCAAACCGCTCACCGGACGCACCGCCACGGACACGGGGTTTGGGTTCGTGATCGACGGCGTCGAGGGGTTGAACTTGGGCGAGGGTCCGTATGAGTTTCGTGTTTCTCGCGGGCCTGAGTATCGGACGATTGCCGGTAATTTTGAAATTGAGAAGACGAGCGAGGACGACACCACGTTCGCTCTGCCGCGGATTCTCGACATGCGGAAAGATGGTTGGACGAGCGGCGATTGCCTCGTGCCGTCGTCTCGCGAAAGCCTGCCGATTCGGATGTCGAGTGAAGACCTGCACGTGGCGATGGTCACGGGCAAACGGGTTACAAGCGAACGGGGCATTGGCGACGGTTCCATGGCGTCGAACGTGGAGGAACTGCGAACGCGGCGAGAGCGAAAGGAGCAACCGAACCTGACCGATCCGTTGTGGATCGATTCCAATGTCCGCTCGGTAGCGGGTTTGGCGTTTTATCATCCAGAGGATGCAGGCGAGAACAACGCGCCGACAGCGAATGATGCGACGCTCGACGCTCTCAACGCATTGGTGAACGTCGCCCAACAACGTCGCAACAATCAACCTTCCCGGCAACCATCCGAAGCACCGGAGTCGGACTTGGAATCAGATTTCGGTTATTCGCCACGGGTTGCGATTGAGGATCCGTTCGCGTGGGCGGTGCCGGTCTATCTCGCCAGCGACCAGGTGGACGGTTGTTTCGTGCTCGGCGATTGGCTGCGGCTCGATCGCCCGATTCTGCAAACAATGACGGGCCGTCCGTTTTCAACAGGACGTGGACGCACGCCGATGACTCTCGGGCGGGAGGCGGAACAGATCTATTGGCGGATGCTCGACGCCGGGTTTCGGATGGCGCCGTTGGCCGGTTGCGGCGACGATCCGGATTTGCACCCGGTCGGATACAATCGGCTTTACGTCGCGGGGCCATCGACAGGTGGATCGGCTCCCTCGAATAGGAGCGATGACGCGGCGGTGAACAATGACGGGGCAGTCTCGGCCGTGACCACGCCGCAACAGTGGTGGGACGGGGTTTGGCAAGGTCGCAGTTTTTTCACGAACGGGCCGTTGCTGTTGGCGAGTTTGCAGGGAGAGCGTCCGGGGCACGTGTTCCGCGTGTCGTCGGCACATCCAATCTCGCTGACGCCGGAATTGTCGTTGACGGTTCGCGATCCGGTGGAATACCTCGAAGTCATGTACAACGGGCAGGTTCACTATTCGGCGAAACTCGACGAGTACGCGAAATCCGGTGGCCGCATCCCGCCGCTGAGCGTCGACAAATCGGGGTGGGCATTGATCCGGGTGGTGACGTTGTACAACGGCCACTTCCGAGCCGCGTCGACGGCGCCGTGGTATTTCGAAGTCGATGGCGAGGACCGCATTTCAACCGGCGCGGTTCAGTTCTTTCAAAAATGGTTGTCCGAGTATGAAGACCATTTGAAATCAAACGCGAGCGCGGCGTTGCCGAAGTACGCCCCATTCATTCGGGCGGCGAGAGCATTCTGGGAATCAAGACTCGCGCTCGCGAACTCTCGCTAACGATCCCCGATTCGTAACCCCGACAGTAAGAGGACGAAACGAAATTTTCCTATTCCAAATTTTCCTGTCAAAAAGTCCAATGCAAACACGCTGGATCGCGAAAGTACGTTAGCCTTTCTAGGCTGACTCCATGTCCCGTACGTTAGCCTTTCTAGGCTGACTCCATGTCCCGTACGTTAGCCTTTCTAGGCTGACTCCATGTCCCGTACGTTAGCCTTTCTAGGCTGACTCCATGTTTTGCCGTGTCAGCCTAGAAAGGCTGACGTACGGAAGTGTCAGCCTAGAAAGGCTGACGTACGGAAGTGTCAGCCTAGAAAGGCTGACGTACGGAAGTGTCAGCCTAGAAAGGCTGACGTACGGAAGTGTCAGCCTAGAAAGGCTGACGTACGGAAGTGTCAGCCTAGAAAGGCTGACGTACGAAAGTGTCAGCCTCGAAAGGCTGACGTACGAAACTTACCCCTTCCACTGATTGGCGATGTCGTCGGCGAGCAGTGATAACAAATCGTCGTCTTCGGAATCCGAATCGGCGGCAGCGGAGTGGGTCCCGTCGACCAAAACAGCCGAGTCGATATCGGCATCGGATTGTCCGATGATTTTGACGTCGGCGGCGAGATCCGCGATCAACTGATCGGTTGGATTCTCGTCGGGGTTATCCACCCGTTGCACCGGAGCCGGGGCGATCTGTTCGCCGGACGGGCCTTGGTCGTTTAACCGGTTGATGACTTGCAACGCATCGACGGCGGTGACGAAACCGTCACCGTTGACGTCGAGGTAGAACTGGCTTCCCTCGTTCGATGCCGATTCACCGTTGGCTTCGCGGCGTGCCATTTCGTTGATCACGATCAACGCGTCGATGGCGGTCACGAGGTTGTCATCGTTGACGTCTTGGGGCAACGACGGATTTTGGATCGGTTCGCCTGAGCCGACGATCGTCACCGTGATCGAATCGAACTGGATATTCGAGACCGGGACGGCGGCGTCGTTTTCGTCGAGCAACGTGTCTTGGAACGGGAACCGATCGGCAGGCGATCCGGTCACCGTCGCGGTGCCCTGACGCAGACCTCGAAAGTAAACCGTTGCCAGGGTGATGCCATCGCCACCGAGGTTGCCTTGGTTGGACCCGAATTCATCGATCAGTCCGGGACGGTCGTTCGTCCCGACAGCCGAGGTGAGCAGGAATTGTGGATCGAATTCAACATCGAAATCGAATACATTCGGATTCCCGCCGTTGTCTACTGCGATGGTCGACAGAATGTTGCTGTTGTAAAGAACATCGAGGAACCCGGCAAAGACGGCTTCCGACGGCGGGCGTCCGGACCCGAGATCAATGGCATCGATTCGAACGCCGAAACGTTGTCCGATGGGAACCCGTCCCCCCGGAATCGCGTTGCCCGCCTCATTGACGACGGTGAAGTCAAAACTGACCAACGGGTCTTGCACCTGACCCACGGTCAGGGTGACTTCCGCGATACTGCGAACGGTTCCAAACGTGGGACTTTGAACGGTCAAGATGTAGGAGAACCGATCAAATCCGGAAAAACCGCTCTGCGGCGTGTAGGCGAAATAATCACCAGCCGGTCCGACCGGTCCGGCTTCGACGCGGACGGCGGTTCCGTTGACGGGAGCCTCTCGCAAGACGAACTCTGTGATCACTTCGTCATTGCCGACCAAATCGTTCGTGAGTACGTTCAGTCGAGCGGGCACGCCGGACTGGATCGTTTGACCGGGTGAATCCAGGCCGACCGGGAACGAGTCATCCAGAGCGACCGGGAATCCGTCGCCGGCGGGCAAGATTTCAATCGATCTCGAGCCGTAGGTAATCTCATCGAAATCCAACTCGATCGGGATCGACGTGTCGATCAGAACGGTCTCGCTCGCGGCGTTCTCGGTCGGGTCGGTCTTGAATGTCGCCAAACCGGTCCCGTTGGCTCGCATCGTGATCGTGAAAAGCTCTTCGAAACCTTGGAATGAGGCTCGGTCGCTCGTCAAACCGACCGTCAACAGATCGGCGAGAGATTGGGTACTACCGACCTCGTCAATCAATCCGGGCTTCTGATCGAGGCCGGATTGGAAATTGCTCGGCGTTTCGAAACGAGGTCCGAACGTGATATCAAACGGGAACGCGTCGGTGGTGTTATTGTCCGTCGGGGTGACCAGTTCGGCGGTGTAGAGCAAATCGGTGAATGCCGATTGCAAACCCTGGACGGCGGTCGCGTTGCTGCGGAAAATGTCATCGACGAGAACTCGCATACGGAATTCCTGGCCGCTCTGCAATGACAACAACTCGGTGTCGTTGTTTTTATCGAGCAACTGAATTTGGAACGAGGCCTTGTCGTTGGCGAACGATTGCGGCGTCAGGACGACGGTCCCGATCGCACTGGACGTCGCTCCGGTCCCATCGGTGATCGTGTAGGAGAATTGCTCGGTGCCCACGAAACCGTCGATCGGCGTGTAGCGAACGCCGCGCTCTCCGGGTACGGGAACGAGCGTCCCGCCTTGAGTTCCTCGCGAGACCTGCGCGATCGTCAAACCGCCGACCGACGCAATGTCGTTGTCGAGCACGTTCAATGGAACGTTGGTTTGGTTACTGGCGACCTCGAAAAGATCGTCAATCGCGATCGGGGCCGCAGTCGCAAATTGCACATTCGCGAACACGGTCGCTTCCGCGGTCTCGCCGTTAGCATCCACGACGGTGTAACGGAACGAGTCCGGGCCGGTGTAATTGCGCGGTGGCGAATACAGGATCACCTGTTTGCCGGTGGCCGGGTCCACGCCGATGATCGGTTGCACGTTGCGTGCGGACCGCGAGACGCTGGTGATCGTCAAGGGGTTGCTGGGGACATCGAAATCGTTATCGAGCACGCGGACTCGGAACGCGCTGGAGTTTTGAGGGACGTTGACGAAATCGTCGGTCACCTGATTGCCGCTGGTCCCGGCCGCGAGAATTCGGATCACATGATCCTCAACCTCGCCGGTATCGGCACCGCCACCGACGCCGAGTCCCGGCGTGATGCTGTAACGGAATCGAGCGAACGTGTTCAGGATCCCGTCGAGCGTACCGTCGGCATTGATATCAAAGTTCGTCGGCAGGGAAACTGAGATCGAATGGGTTCCCGTACCGAGCACCGCGTCGCTGCGAATTTGTTCACCGGCATCGAGGAAATCGCCGTCGGCGTTGAGGTCCAACCAGGCCTGCAGGTACGCCGCACTGCCCGTTGTGTTGGTCAACGTGACATCAATGATGCCGGTTGCACCGGGGCGTAATGGCACGGAATTGACCACGCCGTCTTCATCGTCAAACGATCCGTTGAGGTCGTCGCCGGTCGCGTTGGCGGACGGTTGCCCATTGGATTCCCGGTCGACTCCGAAACCGATGAACATACCGTCAAGCGTCCCGTGGCTCGGGCCACCGGCACCGATCGTGGTGCGATAGGAATCCGGTGCGTCACCGTAGTCGCGTGACGGCAGACCGCCAAAGTTGTAGAAACTGCCTAACGGAGTGCCCGTGTAATTGACAACCCATTCGCCCTCGGGGTTGTTCGGTTCGGTGCGGATGAAACCGGGCTCCTCGACCTCGCGAATTGCGAACGGACGTCCGAGGATCGGCAGGTCAAGTTTGTAGTTTCCGTTGGCATCGGTGTGCGTGAAGGGTTCCCCGAGGTCGGGCCGATTGTCGTTATCCAGGTCGGCGTAGATGTATGCTCCCTCGACACCGGGCTCGCCGATGTCGAACAGTCCGTTGTTATTCAAATCGGCGTACTTCTTGCCCGTCACGTCCGGGTTGATTTGGCCGAAACCGAACGTCGGACCGACACCGCCAGCGTTGCCCAAGACGACCGTTTGCGACGACGCCGTCGTGGCCGCGAAATTACCCGGCGATTGAATCAATAGCGTTTGCAATCCAGGCAACACACCCGTCATCACGTACACGCCGACGTTGTCGACAACGTCCGAAGGCTCGTTGAAATCTTGGAATCCGTCACTGTCATAGTCAACAAAAACCGTCGAACCGGCGGCGATCGGTTGCGCGGTGGAGTTACCCGAGTTGGACAACAAACCGTTGCTCGATACGGAAACCGATCGTGACGTCGTCGCCGTCGGGGGCGAGATGGCGACGACGGAGTAGTTCGGGTTGGCCGAGTCGTTGGCCGCCGCGACGAGGGAATACGATCCGTCGGCGTTGCTCGTGGTGTTCGGTTCAGACGGATCGAGAGCACCGTTGCGATTGCTGTCGATGAACACACGCACGCCGCTGAGTCCTGGGTCGCCGGCACCGTTGCCGTCGCCGTTGAGATCGTTGAACACGCGTCCGGTCAAACCGCCACCGCGGGTGCCGGTCGCCAGCGTCAACGAGATGGAAAAATCGCTAAACAGCGTGCCAAACGTGATCGCTCCGCCGGGATCAACGGCATCGGTGCGGAACCGGACCAGCTCATCGTCGAACGTGCCGAGAATCCCGTCGGGACCGACACCCAAACCGTTGAGGTCATTGTCTCCGGCACCGTCAATGATCGAAGGGATCAGGTTGCCGCCGTTGGTGTGATACAGACCCAACACGTGGGCGATCTCGTGGGTCGTCGTGACACCAATTTCTAAACCGAGCACATCGATGAACGAGAAAAAGGCGCTGGTTTCGAGTCCCTCAACGGCGAGGACTTCCTGGTCCACCCAAACGAGCACGAGTTCACTGAGGTCGAAATTACCGACGTCGATACTTTGAGCCAGACCCAACGACGGTTCGATGCCCTCAAAAGATTCCTCGGATCCGAACACAACACGGGTCACCAACGGGTTGCTACCCGGATCCGGGTGTTCCAAACTGTTCAAAATCGTGATGCCGTAGGAACCTGGGATTCCCGTTGCGGCAAAAGATCCATTCGCACCGTAAACGCCGATATCGGCGAATTGCTCCTCAACGGCCTGCGTGATTCGTTCTGCGATCCGTTGATATTCGTTGAAATTCCTAACTACGACACCGGCATCGTCCAACGTTTGGCTGATATCGGGGATACGGAACCTGCCGCCGACAGGAATTCCGGGCTCCTCGAATGAATCGTTAAACTCGTCGCGAGCGAAACTACCGCCGTCAAAATCCAGGAAAATAATCTGCCCTTGGCCGATCGGCAGACTCTCGGTCACGGGGCGATACGTCCGCAAACCAATTGTGTAATTCGACCCGATCAAACCCTCGGCCGAAACCGCGATCGAGTAGCGTCCATCAAATGGAACCACCTGAGCCGCGTTGGCACCAATGACATCGACGACACCGCTATTCTGCAATGGCGAATCGACTGGGTACAACGCAACCGCATCATCTTGGCCGAACCAGAGTCGGCCACTCGCTTGGCCCGTGGCTTGATTCGGTAGAAAAACATCGAACGAGGTCGAGGCGCCCAGCGTGGCGATATCGAGAATGTCACCCGCTTTCAAATCGAAACTATAAAAGTCGACGTCCGAGATGAATCTCGTTCCGAATTGTTGGAACCGAGCCGCTCCGGTGATGTCGATGGTATCGCGTTGGCCGGGGAGATTGCCCAAAGGCACAAACTCAGCGTCCTGGAAGAAGTCGTTCAACCCAGTGATCTGGGCCGCTTCTTGCTCGCGATATCGCAGCGCCGAGACCGTCCCGATGTTTCGCGGGCCGTCGTAATCGTCCGCCCCAGGGATCGGACCGAGCGGGTTGGCCGCGAGAAGCTGACGCTTTTCCAAATCCTCCATTGTCAAACGACGTGAGGCCTGGCGGCGGGCTTTCTTCTTGTCACGACGTGATCGCCGAGAGCGTGAGGAGCCAGTGGCATCGGACGCGGTCGAAGGCATGGACCAATCCGACGATTGTGGGGAGGACTGACGAGAGTTCATCGAGTGTCTCTGGCGGAGGGGGTCCGTGGGACCAGACTAGGAAAAGCGTTAGCAGGCGTGGGGCACATGGTTTCTTCTCGGGGCGGCGGGTCGCAAGCAGGTCAGCCGTGAGGAAAAAATGCGAATTTGGTTGCAAATCAACTCCTGCTACCGGTCGAGTCTAATTGGACCTGTTGGACTGTCAACGAAATGCAACGTTTCGGACGCAATTGCGATCGACAAAGTTCCCGCAGCGAGTGTCGAAGATCGGCATAATCCTTGCAGACCGATTTTCAAGAACGAAATTCAGACCGGCAGACCTGTCTTTACCCCCCGGCGTGAAGAAAAAGACCTACCGATACTTCTGTCGGTATTTCTGAAACAACGTTTCGTGGCGGTTCCCCAAATCGACCCGTTTGCCGCGAATCCAGGCGTGCGTCACGTTTGTCGTCGATTCCAAAACATCCCCGTCGACCACGATCACGGTCGCGTCCTTGCCGGCGGTGATCGAACCGATCGAATCGGCCACGCCGAGAATTTCCGCAACCGACAACGTGATGCTGGCGATGGCCACGTTGGGGTCGAGCCCGTAGGCGACCGCACACCCGGCGTGATACGGCAAATTACGAGTGTTCGACGCGCCGCCGGGATACCCCGGGCCTTCCCCGGCGATCGCGAATCGGACCTTCGCCGCTTGCAATCGAGCGGGCAACGTGTAGGCATGATCGTAAGGATCGGAGCGTCGCAGCGGCAGGCGATAAATGCCGTCCAGGATGACGGGAATGTCAGCGGCGCGTAACAAATCGGCACACTCCACCGCGTCGTAACCGCCATAAATCACCATCCGCAGCGAACGAGTTTGAGCATACGCAATCGCCGATTCGATCGCCGCCCGCCGGTTCGCCTCCGCCATGATCGGCAACTCGCCACGCAGCACCGGCAACAAACTCTCCAGACGAACGTCGACGGCGAACAGGTCCGACGTGCCACTTTCGATCGCGGATTGTTTCGCCGCTTGGTAGCGCTCGGCCCGGTCCAACCATTCGTCGAGTTTATCCAGTTCCGATTCGCGTTTTTTGATCAGGTCCGCGTCGAGGTCGCCGCGGACCGCGATCGTTTCCCAATCGACGCACATCATCGCCGGCGAGAGCACGTTCATGTCGCGAACCGACCAACCGTCGAGATTCAATACCGACGATTGACCGCGAAGGAACGATCCACCAGGAGCGACGTGAGCAGTCAAAACACCTCCGGCACGCGAAACCGGAATCAACTCGCTGTCCGGATTGACGGCGACCCACGAGCGAACGTTCGGATTGTCACGGCCCAGTTCGGTGCGGTCGACGGTGACATCGACGGCACTGATTTCGGATAACCCGAGGTCGGTCATCGCGTCGATCAATCCGGGGTACACATGACGACCGGAAACATCAATGATCTCGGCGTTTTCAGGGGCGTTGATTTTCGCGGCGACCGATTCGATCTTGCCGTCGACCAACAACACCGAACCACGCGGCAGCGTCGGTGCGTCGACGCGGTGGATGATCCCATCCCGCAACAGGATCGGTCGGGTTTGCGACCTGCCCGGGACTTGGTCGTGAGCCGTCGCTGGGACGGCGATCAAGGTGCTCGTCAATGCGACGAGAGAAATCAAGAACGTAAAGCGAATGCGAGACATCATGATGCACCTCCTTTCATCGTGCAGTATTCGTCGTAACGGAGCCAACGGGCTTCCTCCGGTGTGAGTTCTTTCTCGGGTTCGGAATCTGGATCGGCGTCCGATTCCGCTTTTTTCGGTTTCGGTTTGGGAGCGTCCAGTTTGCGGAGCATTTGCACCAAATCGATGCGAGTTTGAGCATCACGCTGACGCAGTTTTTGATCGTCGTCCAAACTGAAGTAACACCGTCCGTCGATCCAGGTTTGCTCGCAGCGTGAGAGCGTGGACAGGGGCGGGCCGCTCCACAGTACGAGGTCGGCGTCTTTGCCGATCTCGATCGAACCGACGCGGTCCTCGATTCGCAATTGGCGAGCCGGGTTGAGCGTGACGAATTGCAACGCCTCTTCCGGATCCACGCCGCCGTACTTGACCGCCTTGGCGGCTTCGGTGTTAAGGTGTCGACCGAGTTCGGGATCGTCGCTGTTGTAGGAAACCACCACGCCGGCATCGTGCATCAAAACCCCGTTGTAAGGAATCGCGTCGAACACCTCGAACTTGTACGCCCACCAATCGGCGAAACTCGACGCCATCGCGCCGTGGGCGGCGATCCGGTCGGCGACTTTGTAACCTTCGAGGATGTGTTGCAGCGTCCCGATTTGGACGCCGAATTCTTCGAGCACGTCCAACGTCGCGATGATTTCGTCCTGACGATAGCTGTGGCAATGAATCCACCGTTTGCCCGATTGAATTTCAGCGATCGCTTCGAGTTCGAGATCGCGACGAGGCGGCAACCGGTCGCGATTGCCAGCGGCATAGGCACGGTGCTCGGCATCGTATTGGCGAGCGGCGAGGAACCGATCGCGAATCAATTGTTCGACACCCATCCGCGTGTTCGGATAGCGAGACGAGAGGCGTTTGACGTTCTCGCCGAGGGCGAATTTGATTCCCAACGGAGCGTTGCGGAACCGCAGTTCGTTCATCGAACCGCCCCACCGCATTTTGATGACTTGGTTCTGGCCGCCGATCGGGTTGGCCGATCCGTGCATGAGGTTCGCGGACGTCACGCCGCCGGCGAGTTGACGATAGATCGTCACATCGGTCGGGTCCACAAAATCGCCGATCCGAACCTCCGCCGTGACGTCTTGGCCGGATTCGTTAATCCCACCGTCGGTCGCGATGTGCGAGTGACAATCGATCAAACCCGGCGTCAGATGTTTGCCGCTCGCGTCGACGATTCGACAACCAGCGGGCGCGGCGATTTTGTCGGCGATTCCGGTGATTTTCCCCGCCGTGACCAAGACATCGGCGACCCGGTGCGGTTGCCCGTCACAGGTCCAAACACTCGCCCCACGAAACAAAACGGTGGCGGGTTGGGCGGGCAACGAGGTCCGTCCGTGACCGCCGAGCGGGAAGGTGATCACGAACTCAGGACTCGAGTCTTTGTCGTCAGATTTCTCGTCCTTTTCTAATGATTCGTCGTCCTTTATCGGAGATTCATCGTCCTCGTCCGATGATTCATCGTCCGTGGCGGATTCGTCTTTTTCGGCGGGTTGCTTCGCCTCGAGTTTGGTCAAAATAACCGGGTAGGACTGACCGTTGGGCATCGTCACGGTGGCCGATAACTTGCTCATTTCGGGCGAGGAGGATCGCGGTGTCGGGATACTCAGGGAGCCCACGCCGGTGCCGAGCTCCTCGCCGAGAACTTTGTCGAGCGATTCACCGACGGTTTCCGACAACGCCGACAAATCGATCAACGCGGAGAAGGAATGGCGCTGCCGAAGCGGCTCGCGAAGGGTCGTCGAGGGAGCGGACGCGACCTTGGAATCGGCTTTCTCGTCATCTTTCTTCTCTTCGTCTTTCTTTTTCTTCGCGTCAGACTCGTCAGAATCATCGTCCCCCTTCGGGTTACGAATTTCTGCCGTGTATTTGCCTTTGGATGCTTTGATTTCCAACAGCAATTCGACCGCCGTTTTTTCGATTTTGGTTTTCGCCGTCCATGTGCCGATCAAACCATCGTCTTCGGACTCGTCGGTCGGTACGATTTCGTAGCGTTTCCCGGCGACCCAGGTTTCGGTGACTTTCGCCTTAGTTTGCGACCACTCGTTATCGAGAATCACGAGGCTGGCCAGTTTGCCGGCATCGATTGTGCCGATTTGATCGGACAGACCGAGCAGCCTCGCTGGCGTGGTCGTCAACGCGGCCAACGCGGCGTCCGCCGGTAACCCGACCTCGACGCAGCGGCGGACGTGCTCGAGAAATTGCTCCGGTTTCTCGAGTCCCTCGGCCGTGAACGCGAACTCGACGCCCGCGTCGTGCAACATCGCGGCGTTGCGGGGTGCGAAATGCCAATGTTGCAGTGTCCGCAATTCAGCCTCGTCGGCGGCCGATTGCGTGTCCACGTTCGGCGGTTTGGGGAAATCCAAGGGCAAAATCAACGCTCGCTTTTGGATCGCGATTTCGTCGAGTGCGCGGTACTCGCGACCGGAACCCTTGATGATCACGTTGAGCGAAAACTCGTCGGCCATCTCAACGGCCCGAATCGCCATGCGTTCGTTCGGGGCGTCGATCACGAACGTGCCCTGCCCCAGGCTTTCGCCGAGCGAGGCGAGATCGAGGTCCGTTGCCGGACGCGTCAATTGCGGTTTCGCCCGGTGGGCCGCCCAAGCGTCGCGATACCAAATCGAGTCGTAGAACGTTTGCCGCAGCAGAGCGACCGCCCCCATCGGCGAACGCGGGTACGTCTCGCCGTCGGTCCGTTGCCGCGGGACGGTCAATTGCAAGTGCTGCCACGAGGGACCGGCCAGCAACCGATCACTGTCCCCAGAAACTCTGTCGCCGGAATCTCCATCACCCGGATCGCGAGCGATGATCACGACGCTGCGGCCTTGCATGATCCGGTGCGTCGGCGCCGCCACGACGGCAGTGATCCCTTGTCCACGAGCCGCTTTCATGCCGTCGATCTCGTTCAAAACTGATTCGGTGGTCCGCCGCGGTGTGACGTTGGCGTTCCAAAAACCGTTGTTCGAGTCGTGTTCATACGGCGTTTCGACGCCGCGATAGGAATCGATGAACCCGGCATAAATTGTCTTTCCAGACAACGAGATCGTTTCCGCTCCGGGGGGAATCGCGATCGACTCGCCCACCGCACGGATTTGCCGGTTTTCGATCAAAACGGTCATCGGCCGCGGTTCCGCACCGGGGTGCGTGACGACGTGGGCGTCAACCAACGCGACGGGCGACGGACCGACCGCACGAATTCCCACGATCGGGCGGGTTTGAGCATTCGCCAGCGGACCGAACCCTCCGCACACGAAAGAACCCACGAACAGGCCGGCGAGCAAGGCCGCCCGTACCGCCGCGAGCGGGGAAGTCGAGGATTTCAAGGAGACCACCATGAGAAAGAACCAACTCGTCGGAAAGGGACCGAGTAGCACCCGGCGGGCCACTCGAATAACATGACGTTGAACTGTACTCCGACGGCTGCGACCTCGCCCGCTCTTTTGACCGAATTGGCCGCAATGCCCGCGATTTTTTTAGCGGACCGTCCTCGTCTGTCCTCGACGGTGGATTTCCGTCAACCCTCTCTCCTGGTGTACTCAATGATGACAAAAACAATGGTTTCCAGCCGTTTTTTTCGTGTTGCCGCAGCAATGTTCGTGCTCACCCTGGTCCCTGAATCGTGGCAAGTGACAGCCAATTGGTGCGCCGCCCAAGAAGCCGCAGCGGCCGACGCGGCAGAAGTGGCCGCAGCAGAGGTGGCCGCAGCCGAAGAAGCCGAGCCGATGACGATCGGCTCGGTCGCCCCGCCGCTCGACGTCGAGCACTGGGTCAGCGATGGAGACGGGCAATTCAAACCGGTCACCGATTTCAAAGCTGGACGCGTTTACATCGTTGAATTTTGGGCGACCTGGTGCGGCCCCTGCATCAGCAGTATGCCCCACCTCGCCGAAACCCAAACCGCCTACGCCGACAAAGACGTGCAGTTAATCAGCATCAGTGACGAGGATCTGGAAACGGTCGAAACGTTCCTGAAACGCAAATACACACCCCGAGCCCCGGCTAAAAATACTGACGCCGATGCCAAATCGGATGCCGACGCTGACGACGAATCGGATGCGGACGACGACGCACCGAAAACCTACGCCGAGTTGACGAACGTTTACTGCCTGACCACCGACCCCGACGAATCGGTCTACGAAGACTACATGCTAGCGGCCGGCCAAAACGGAATCCCCACCTGTTTCCTCGTCGGGAAAACCGGGTTGATCGAATGGATCGGGCACCCGATGCGGATGGACGAACCTCTCGCGGCAATCGTCGCGGACACGTGGGATCGCGACGCCTACGCCGAAGAATTCCAAAAGGAACAAGCTTTGGATCTGCGAATGACAGTGATCATGCGGTTAATCCGCCAAGCCAAATCCGAGGACGCGCTCGTGGAAATCGACAAAGCGATGACGGAATTCGAAGGCATGGGGATGGCGATCGCACGATTGAGTTCGATCCGTGGCTACGTGTTAATACTGCCGATTATGAACATGCTCAAAGATGAAAAATTCGAGGCCGCCGCCGAGGCTGTGGACACGACGTTATCGGAAGTCGACGCACCGTTGCGGGCGGCGTTCTTGTCGCAAGTCGCCGATGCCCAGTTGAGTGCCGGTGATCACGCCGGTTTGGTTTCAGTGCTGACGAAACTGCAAACCACCGACGGCGTCACCTTGTCCGCGATCAACAACATCGCCTGGAGCGTTTACGAAGCCGCCGAGGAAGACGATGCGTTCCCCGAATCGGCGATTCGTGCGGCCCTCTCGGCTTCGGAAACAATGTTGAAACAAAACCCCGACAACGGTTTCTTGCTCGACACCGCCGCCCACCTGGCAGCACGTTCGGGCGAACTCGACCAAGCCATCGAGTTGCAAACCGCCGCCGTCGAGAATATCCCCGAGAGCCAACGCGCCGATCTCCAAGAGTATCTCGACGAATTGATCGAAGAGAAAAACGCGGAGTGAGAGGATTCTCATGAACTCGCCCATTCGCATCGTTGTTGTCTTCGCCGGTTGCCTGATCGGCTGGGCAGCGTCATTGTCGCCGGCATCGACGCTCGCGGAGCCAACGTCTCTCGATCACGGTCGGTGTCAACTCGCCGCCGTGATCGCGGATCGACCGCGTATGGACGCGGCGGTCAATCGCGACAATCCGATTCGTGATCTGGTGATTGCGAAATTCAACGAACGACGCAACCGGTCGACCGTGTACCGGGATTTTTCGTAACCGCCAACGAAGGCGTGGGCCGACAACCGTCTGAAATCCGGGCGGGTTTTAGTGCGAGTTTCCAACGACAAACAACACTCCGGGTTGGACCAACGGTGCATGTTGTTATTCGAACTGGACAACTGTAACCACTGGACGGATTTTGTCGCACTCCAAGAGCAAGCGAAAGCCGGCACGGTGACGGAAGAAGATTTCGTCGCAAGGATCGTACGATTGGAATTCGCCGCCATGCACCGCATGCACGAGTTACTGAAACCCCATTCGTTCGACGTCGCCGTGCATCCGACCGACCGGGTACACGCCATGCTCGAGAACGTGAAAGCACGCGACGGCGACGATTTCGACGCCTACTTCCGCGCCATCTCGGGCCCATCCGGCAAAGGATACATCGCCCGCTACCAAGGCTATTACCAAAGATATCGGTCCCAAGGCCGTCACGGATTTCCTTGAGAAGATTGTAGGACAATTGTCTCAATTGTCCCCGCAACCGAAGGTTGCGCGAGGGCGGTTCAAGTCGAACCCACTCACCAACAGAAATTCCGAATCCACGACAACCCTCCGACCCACTCGTTCAACGCCAAGTGTCTTGCCCTCGTCGCCGGCGTCGACGAGTTCATCGCCTTTGCGAAGTTTGATCGCGATGATGCCGCCGCGTGCGATCTCGCCGTGCAACTGGTAACGGCCGGTTGACTTTCGGTCGGTCAATTCCGGTGATGAGGCTCATGCAGCACCACCTTCGGAACGGTGCCAACGGTTTTACCGAGCGCCAACAGAACGCTGTCGTTGCCGGAAAAGGAATCGTCCGAAAGCGATTCCAGGGGAGATGCGGCCATCGTTTCGTCGAAACCGGAATCACTCCGCACGAACGCGAGTTCGCGTCGAACGATCTCGACCGCGTGATTCCCCAGTCCTGCGTAGCCCGACTCATTCGGGACAACATCACGACCACGGAGCAGCGTCACATCCAAGGGGATCAACACGTCCAAGAGTCGTTGACGGTGCTGGGCATCGACACGGTCGGCATCGTCCGCGATCCGAGCTGGTTCGCCCGCCTGCCAAGCGGCCTCGAACTCGTCAACGATGCGTTCGATTTCTCGCTCAACAGTCATGCCGATTTATCCTCAATCATCAATCAAAGCCAGTAACGCCGTGTCGACGGCGCGGTTTCGCTGAGCGCGGGCGTCACGTCGATCACGGGAGTCGATGCGTCCGTCACCATTGAGATCTTCGCTAATGCCGAGCTGATCGCTGTCGTTAACGACACCGTCCCCGTTGGCATCACCAAATAGTCGGAAGAACTCGAAGTGGGAATCAAACAACCCGTCTCCATCGGTATCGACACTGACCCGGTACAAACCGTTGCCAGCGGCTCCGGCACCGCCGATCCCACTGCTGCCGAAATTCAAGCCGATTGAATTCCCGTTCTTGGTCGCAGTCGCGCCCGAGACCGTCGCCCCCGTCCCCGGTAAGGCACTGGCGGCATTGATTGCAAAACGCTCGACGTGCAATTGCGACGCGGTGTTAAAGCTGGCCAAACCTCCCGCGTCATTGAACAACAGCGAAACGTGCTGAATGAACGAACGCTGGGTTTGATTCTGTTGGACATCGATCCCTGTCGCTTGCAGCGACGCGACCGCAGAGAAGGTTGTGGTCAGTAACAGGTCTTCGTTATTTGCGGGAGCGAGTTCAACGTTCGCCCGTCCATCCACGCCGACACTGTAGAAGCGATAGCTGTGCGATTGTCCGTCACGAAGTCCCTGATAGACGACTGATCCACTGTGAAGTCCCGCGATCGAAGCCCCGGCTGCGATCGGCGAGCCGACGATCGCAGTGGCCGTGCTACCATCGACGGAAACGTAAACCTGGAACTCACGCAGTCCAGAACCGCCGATATCCGTGCCGGAGAACTGGAGTGTGATCTGCCCAGTCACATCATCCGTTGTCGATGAAACGATGCTTGTGGTCGGTGGAGTGAAATCCAATGTTCGCGTATTCGCCTCGGCGAGTCCCAAATCGGACTCGACATTGCCAGCGGCATCTTTCGCGACGGCACGGAACCAATAGCGATGATCGCTCTGGGCCGTGTACGTCACCTGTGTCTGACTCGCAGGCATATCGGCCGCGTACAGCGACCAGCCGCCGCTATCGACGGCGACGAAGACATCGTAAGAAGCGACTCCAGAAACAACTTCACCCAGCGCACCCGCAGGATCTATCAGCGTGACGTTCAGGACAATCGTGTCGTTCGACCAAGATAGCGGCAAGGGGGCAATGACCGCAGACGGCGGAGTCGAATCCTCCGGTACATCGTTCACAACGATCGTCAGCGGTTTGTCGTAGAACAAACCGCCTTGGTCGGTGGCTCGTACGCGAATCGAGTATGCGGGCTTGGTTTCAAAGTCGAAGACGGCATTGGTTTTCAACGAGCTACCGCTGATCGTGAAGGAGGCGTTGTCAACGTCTCCAGTTCCACCCACCAGCGTGAATGAATGCGCATCGCTGGTATCCGCATCGATCGCGGTCAAGTTTCCAACTGTCGTGCCGACCGGTTGATTCTCATCAACCACTGTTGCTGACAGCAGCAAATCAGTTGGAGCTTGATTGAAAACAAAGTTCGCCAGCGAATCAATCTTACCGGGCGTTAAGAATGCCCCAGCTTGTCCGGTGAAGCCAGTGGAAGACGTGAGGCTACCAACAGCCGTGATTGCGGCGGTGCGAGTGTCAGCCAGCACCGTGAAGTGTGCTAGGCGTACCGTTTGCCCAGCGGGAACGGTCAGCCAGTAATCCCAGACGACGTTGTCGCCGATGACTTGTACGTTTGTCGGCTGGATGCCGTTGGCGTTTCGCAGCAGATGGATGATCGCGGGAGTACCGGTTCCATCGGCATCGTCAGTGCCGAACCAGCTATCGGTCGGTTCGACGATGGTATCGCCATCGCTGGTCGCGAAGACGGTCGTGTCTAAGTCACTGCCCAAGTTACCGACGATGCGAACGGGGACCGTGATGTTGGTGCCGGTCGAGTTGGTAAACGAATCGATCGTGCGGGCAAAATCTTCGCTTCCAGCATCCGGAACAGTGACTTCGCGGAAAACATCAAGTCCAGACATCGCGACAATTGGCGTTACGACTGTCCGACCATTGTCATCGGTCGAAACGGTTTGCGAAATCGTCGGTGTGTAATCCACGCCATCGACTTGCAATCGGTTCAAACCATCAAACGCGTTGTTTGTCCCTTGGACGAGTTGTCCGGTACCGAATGACCCGCCATCTACATCGAACAATTTGCCGCTAGCCGAATGCAGATTCTGAGTCGATGGAAGCGAGAATGTATAGGCCGCGCCTTGATTGAAACCCGCAGTGTCATCGCGATACGCCCCGATGACGACTGTGTTACCTGAAACGCCCACGCTGTTTCCAAAGATATCACCGATTGCCGGTGTGGGATTAGCCAGCGTCGCGATCAGCACGCCGGTCGTTGCGTCAAACACATAAACACTGCCACTGTCGGTTGCATCGGTATCATCCCTGTCAGCTCCGATGACGACGTTATTACCTGAAATGGCCACGCTGTAGCCAAATAGGTCAGAGCTAGCTGGAGTCGGATTATCCAGCGTCGCAACTAGCGCACCGGTCGTTGCGTTGTAAAGATACGCAATACCGTTATCGGTACCGCCTGCGTCGTCAGAGTAAGCTCCAACAACCACGGTGTCGCCCGAAATCGCAACGCTAGATCCAAATAGGTCACCATCGGACGGTGTCGGATTGGTCAGGGTCGCGATTAAAGTGCCTGTGGTCGCATCGAAGATATACACACTGCCGCTATTGTTTGCCCCAGCGTCATCTAACATGGCACCAACGACGACTGTATTGCCCGAGACAGCTACACTTCTACCGAAAAAATCACCGCTGCCAGGTGTGGGATTGGCAAGTGTCGCAACGAGCACGCCGGTGGTGGCGTTGTAAACATAAGCGCTGCCACTGTCCACGGCTCCGGTGTCGTCACCTTGCGCTCCAACTACGACGGTGTTTCCCGACACCGCTACGCTGATTCCGAAGAGATCATTGCTAGCTGGAGTCGGGTTGGCGAGCGTCGCTACAAGTGTCCCGGTTGTGACATTGAACAGATAAGCGCTACCGCTATCGGCCAGATACGCGCTACCACTACCGGCGTTCCCTATGTCGTCACCAAATGCACCGACGACGACGGAATCGCCCGAAACTGCCACTCTATATCCAAAGTAGTCATAGCCCGCTGGAGTGGGATTGGCCAACGTCGCAACTATTAGGCCAGTGGTTGCATTGAACACGTAAACGCTACCGCTGTCCGTTGCTCCAATGTCACTATAGAGGGCTCCAACAACGACGATATTGCCTGAAATCGCAGAGCTGATACCAAAATCTTCACTTAACGGCGCAGTCGGATCAGCCAGCGTTGCAAGCAGAACGCCAGTGGTCGTGTTGAATACATATGCACTACCGTTGCGGTCTCCGATGAGGAGTGTGTTGCCGGACGCAGCTACGCTGAAGCCAAATCCGTCACCGTCATCCGGTGTGGGATTGGTCAGCGACGCGACCAGCCCGCCGGTGGTCGCGTTGAATATAAACGCGCTGCCGCTGTTGGTTGCTCCATTATCGTCTTGGTACGCTCCTACGACCACGTTGTTACCTGATACCGATACACTGGAGCCAAACCAGTCTTCGTAGGTCAGATTTGGATTGGTCAGTGTCGAAATCAATGCACCTGAGGTTGCATTAAACACACTCACTCCGCCACGATCATATGAATAGCCTGTATTGTCTTTGTAAGCGCCAACAACGACAGTATTACCCGACGCGGCCACGCTGTAGCCAAACTGGTATGAATCAAGGTTAGATGAATATGGATTCGCTAGTGAAGTTACCAATGTGCCCGTAGTCGCATTGAATAGGTACGCGCTGCCGCGATCAGTAGCCCCCGTGTCATCGCCATAGGCCCCGACGACGACAGTGTTGCCCGACACGGCAACGCTGAATCCAAAGTTGTCATTGCTTGCTGGTGTAGGATTGGCCAGCGTCGAGATCAATGCGCCGGTGGTGGCGTTGAATAAATACGCGCTACCGCTGTTGATCGCTCCCGTATCATCTAGGTTCGCCCCCACCACAACGATATTGCCTGACACGGATACACTGGAGCCAAAGTTGTCATTGCTTGCCGGTGTAGGATTCCCCAACGTTGTGATCAGTTCCCCAGTGGTCGCGTTAAACAAATACGCGCTGCCGCTGTTGCTTGCTCCCGTGTCATCTCTATTTGCTCCGACAACAACGGTGTTACCCGACACTGCAACGCTGGAGCCAAAGTTGTCAGAGAAAGCGGGCGTGGGATTTACCAAGGTCGCAACTAGCTCGCCGGTAGTCGCATCGAATACGTAGACGACTCCCGAATCGCTGAATCCGTTTAAGTCTGCTAGAGGTACACCGACGACTCGGTAGTTACCATCAATGGCCACCGATCGACCAAATGCAGAGCCCTGCTGGCCAGATTGCAGTGTTGGCAGAAATGTGTTTGTCGATCCGCCGTCCACGCTGCCGACGACGAAGTCGCGTCGATAGTCACCCGAGCTATTGCCATCTTCGTCGCCATCGAGTGCGTTCCCAGTCACGTCGGTAACGCTATCCGCGATGGTCAGTCGATAAATGCCTTCGTTCAAGCCCGCAAAGGTCAAGACCGTCGTGTTATTCGAATACGCTGGCGCTAAAGTGACCAACTCATCGTCCGCATTCCCCAAGATACCATCGGCACCTTGATTGCGCAGTTCAAAGTTTCCGGCCACGTCACCGCCGATGATCGGTTCGCTGAAGGCGATCGTCAGTAACGTTGTTCCTGCGGCAATGACACCATCATTCAACGTTGGACTGATCGATAGCACTGTTGGCGCGATCTCGTCGTTGTCGTTCACTTGGATCGTGAACGTTTGCTCATAGAACAGGCCAGCGGCGTCGGTTGTGCGGACGCGAATCGAGTATGCGGACTTGGTTTCAAAGTCGAAGACGGCATTGGTTTTCAACGAGCTACCGCTGATCGTGAAGGAGGCGTTGTCAACGTCTCCAGTTCCACCCACCAGCGTGAATGAATGCGCATCGCTGGTATCCGCATCGATCGCGGTCAAGTTTCCAACTGTCGTGCCGACCGGTTGATTCTCATCAACCACTGTTGCTGACAGCAGCAAATCAGTTGGAGCTTGATTGAAAACAAAGTTCGCCAGCGAATCAATCTCACCGGGCGTTAAGAATGCCCCAGCTTGTCCGGTGAAACCAGTGGAAGACGTGAGGCTACCGGCGGCGACGATCGCAGCGGCACGTGTGTCGGCCAGCACCGTGAAGTGGGCTAGTCGTACGGTTTGCCCGGCGGGGACGGTTAGAGAGTAGTCCCAGACGACGTTGTCGCCGATGACTTGTACGTTTGTCGGCTGGATGCCGTTGGCGTTTCGCAGCAGATGGATAATCGCGGGAGTACCACTGCCATCGGCATCGTCAGTGCCAAACCAGCTATCGGTCGGTTCAACAATCGTATCGCCATCACTGGTGGCGAAGACGGTCGTGTCTAAGTCACTGCCAAGGTTGCCGACGATGCGAATGGGGACGGTGATGTTGGTGCCGCTTGAGTTGGTGAACGAATCAATGGTGCGTGCAAAGTCTTCGCTTCCCGTTTCCGGTACAGTGACCGCGCGGAAGACATCCAGTCCCGACATCGCGACAATCGGTGTCACGACGGTACGGCCACCGTCATCGGTCGAAGTCGCTTGCGAAATCGCGGAAGCGTAATCCACGCCATCAACTTGCAAACGGTTCAATCCATCGAAAGCGTTGTTTGTCCCGTGAACGAGTTGTCCCGTACCGAACGACGAGCCATCCACGTCAAACAGTTTGCCGCTGACCGACTGAAGATTTATCGTCGAAGAAAGAGAGAACGTATAGGACGCACCCTGGTCGGGCCCTGCGGTGTCATCCCGGTAGGCCCCCACGACGAATGTGTCTCCCGACACGGCCACGCTGCTGCCAAAATTGTCAGAGACAGCAGGAGTGGGGTTCGCTCGTGTCGCGACCAGTGCGCCGGTGGTCGCGTTGAACACATACGCGCTGCCAGTATTGCTCGCCCCAGTATCGTCTTGATAGGCACCGACGACGACGGTGTTGCCCGACACGGCTACGCTATAGCCAAACCCGTCACCGCTAGCCGGGGCGGGATTAACCAATGTCGCAATCAGTGTACCAGTGTTTGCGTCGAAAACATAAACACTGCCGCTATCGTTCGCACCGGTGTCGTCCCGATATGCCCCGACAACGACAGTGCTGCCCGAAACCGCCACGTTGTAGCCAAACCAGTCAGTGCTAGCCGGTGTAGGATTGACCAATGTCGCAACCAGCGCGCCAGTGGTCGCGTCGAACACATACGCGCTACCACTATCGGTCGCACCGGTGTCATCCCGATGCGCCCCGACAACGACGGTGTTGCCCGACACTGCCACGCTGAAGCCAAAATAGTCATTGCTAGCTGGGGTGGGATTAGCCAATGTCGCGACCATCGCTCCGGTGGTCGCGTTGAACACATACGCACTGCCACTATCAGTTGCCCCGGTATCTGCCAAATGGGCTCCAACGACGACGGTGTTGCCCGACACTGCCACGCTGGATCCAAAAAAATCAAATGCAACGGAGGCGGGATTGGCCAAGGTGGCGACCAGCGAGCCAGTCGTCGCGTTGAACACATACGCGCTGCCGCTATCGGTCGCACCAGTGTCGTCCCGATAGGCCCCGACGACGACGGTGTTGCCCGACACCGATACACTGGAGCCGAACTGATCATTGCTAGCCGACGAGGGATTGGCCAATATCGCCACCGGCGCGCCGGTGATCGCGTTGAATACATACGCACTGCCGCTATTGATTGCCCCGGTGTCGTCATAAGCGGCCCCGACGATAACGGTGTTACCCGACATGGCCACGCTGGCGCCAAAACTGTCAGAGGTTGGCGGACTAGGATTAGCCAATGTTGCGATCAGCGTGCCGGTGGTCGCATTGAATACATACGCGCTGCCACTATCGATCCGCGCGGTGTCGTCCCGGTAGGCCCCGACGACGACGGTGTCGTTCGACACTGCCACGCTGGCTCCAAAATAGTCGGCGCTAGCTGGGGTGGGATTGGCCAATGTCGCGACCAGCGCGCCGGTGGTGGCATTGAACACATACGCGCTGCCGCTATCGTTCGCCCCGGTGTCGTCTGTAAAGCCCCCGACGACGACGGTGTTGCCGGACACGGCCACGCTATTACCAAACCGATCAAGGCTAGCTGGGGTGGGATTTGCCAATGTCGCCACCAGCGCGCCGGAGCTCGCGTTGAACACATACGCGCTGCCGCTATCGTTCGCCCCAGTGTCGTCGAAGACCGCCCCGACGACGACCGTATTGCCCGACACGGCCACGCTGGTGCCGAAAGAGTCAGAGCTAGTTGGGGTGGGATTGGCTAATGCCGCGACCATCGCGCCGGTGGTCGCGTTGAACACATACGCGCTGCCGCTATCGGTCGCCCCGGTGTCGTCTCGTTCGGCCCCGACGACGACGATATTACCCGACACGGCCACGCTGATGCCAAAATAGTCAGAGCTAGCTGGGCTGGGATTTGTCAATGTCGCCACCAGCGCTCCGGTGACCGCGTGGAACACATAGGCGCTGCCGCTATCGAACGCCCCGGTATCATCCAAATGGGCCCCGACGACGACCGTGTTGCCCGACACCGCCACGCTGGTACCGAAATTGTCAGAGGCTGCCGGGGTAGGATTGGCCAGGGTCGCGACCAGCGCGCCAGTGGTCGCATTGAACACATACGCGCTGCCACTATTGCTTGCCCCGGTATCGTCTTGATAGGCCCCGACGACGACGGTGTTGCCCGAGACGGCCACGCTGGCACCAAACCGGTCACCGCTACCTGGGGTGGGATTGGTCAATGTTGCCACCAGCGCGCCGGTGGTCGATTCGAACACGTACGCGATACCTGATGCGATAGATCCATTGAAGTCGACAAAGGGAGCGCCAACCACTCTGTAGTTGCCGTCCATGGCCACCGACCAGCCAAACTGCGCACCCTGTTGACCTGGTTGGAATGATGGAAGCAACGTCTGGGGCGAACTGCTCCCCACGCTGCCGACGACGAAGTCGCGTCGATAGTTACCCGAACCATTGCCATCTTCGTCGCCATCGAGTGCATTCCCAGCCAAGTCGGTAACGCTATCTGCGGTGGTTAAACGATAAACGCCCTCGTTCAAGCCCGCAAAGGTCAAGACCGTCGTGTCGCTCGAATACGCTGGCGCTAAAGTGACCAACTCATCGTCCGCATTCCCCAAGATACCATCGGTACCTTGATTGCGCAGTTCAAAGTTTCCGGCCACGTCACCGCCGATGATCGGTTCGCTGAATGCGATCGTCAGTGACGTTGTTCCTGCGGCAATGACACCATCATTCAACGTTGGACTGATCGATAGCACTGTTGGCGCGATCTCGTCGTTGTCGTTCACTTGGATCGTGAACATTTGCTCATAGAACAGGCCAGCGGCGTCGGTTGTACGAACGCGAATCGAGTATGCGGGTTTGGTTTCGAAGTCAAAGACGGCGTTGGACTTTAAAGTACCACCATTGATCGTGAAGCTGGCATTGTCGGCATCACCGCTGCCACTAGCGAGAGTGTAGGTGTGCGTATCGAGTGTGTTGGGATCTGTCGTATTGAATACTCCGATGGCGGATTCGACAGGAAGATTCTCATCAACAGTCGGTGTCGAGAGCGATAATCCAGTGGGAGCTTGGGGAAGTGGGATCGCGTAAAGTTCGTTTCCGAACGTGTCGGTCAAGGCAGCAAAGAAAAGGAATTCGTCGGTGGCGGTAAGAAAGGCAGGATTGCTTCCAGCACTTTCTGATGCGACGTCAAGTGCCAGAACCGTACCAGCGGCGGTCCCGTCGCTCCTCCATAACTCCCGGCCGCTGGTGCCATCATTGGCACTGAAGTAGAGCGTACCGTTGAAGTTGGTGAAACTATTTGGAAACGCCGATCCGCTGCCGGCGAGAATATCCTTGACCATCACGGTCCCGGCTGCGGTTCCGTCACTCTTCCATAACTCGTAGCCATTGGTGCCATCATTAGCACGGAAGTAGAGCGTGCCGTTGACGTTGGTGAGATAACGGGGAGACGACGTTCCGCTGCCGGCGAGAATATCCTTGACCATCTCGGTCCCGACCGCGGTGCCGTCGCTCTTCCATAACTCCAGGCCATTGATGCCATCATTAGCAACGAAGTAGAGCGTGCCATCGACGTTGGTGAGATCACGGGGAGACGACGATCCGCTGCCGGCGCGAATATCCTTGACCATCACGGTCCCGGTCGCGGTGCCGTCGCTCTTCCATAGCTCGAATCCATGGATGCCATCAAAGGCACGGAAGTAGAGCGTGCCGTTGACGTTGGTGAGATCACGGGGAGACGACGATCCGCTGCCGGCGACAATATCCTTGACCATCACGGTCCCGGCTGCGGTTCCGTCACTCTTCCATAACTGATCGCCATTGGTGGCATCAAAGGCACTGAAGTAGAGCGTGCCATCGACGTTGGTGAGATCACGGGGAGACGACGATCCGCTGCCGGCGCGAATATCCTTGACCATCACGGTCCCGGCTGCGGTTCCGTCGCTCTTCCATAACTCCTCGCCATTGATGCCATCATTAGCACGGAAGTAGAGCGTGCCGTTGACGTTGGTGAGACTATTTGGAAACGCCGATCCGCTGCCGACGACAATATCCTTGACCATCACGGTCCCGGCTGCGGTTCCGTCGCTCTTCCATAACTCGTAGCCATTGGTGGCATCAAAGGCACGGAAGTAGAGCGTGCCGTCGACGTTAGCGAATAAACGGGAATACGACGATCCGCCGACGTTAATATCCTTGACCATCACGGTCCCGGCGTCGGTACCGTCACTTTTCCAGAGTGCGGACCCCGATGTCGCCGTCGTAGCGGTGAAGAAAACTGTGCCGCCGACATCGACGAGATTTTGCGGTGATGATGAGCTTTGAACGGGCCTTGTGTTGATGTCCAGTAGCGGCGGTAAGTCGACGGCCAGTAGCCGTCGATCTTCGAGCATTTCGAATCTCAGTCGCATCCGACGGCGATCTTTGGTATCTCTAGAACGGTGCCGTGTGGATCGATTGTTTGCGAAAAGGGACTTGGTTTTCGACACGGAAGCCTCGGTGTAAAAAGGGTGACAAATGAATGATTAAACGGGTGGTGGAACAACCCAGACTTCTGGTTCGTCGTCGGCGTCGTCAATCAATCCGAAGATGGCGGGATGACGACTTCCCGGTAAAACTTCGACGGCGAAGATTTCTTCGACGCCACTGTGGAACTGGAACGTGGCAACGGTGCGGCCGCTGTTGAGGTCGACAATTGCGACTCCACAACGCAGGGCGTCGTGGTCGGCGGCGATTGGCAGGTCACCGAAGACGCTCGTTTCGCGGATTTTCGACAAACCGACAAACGCGAATTGGCCCGTCATGGCGAGACCGCGGGTGTAGCCAGGCATCGTGTCGATCACTTCTCGTTGCCCGGTTGCCCGGTCGACCGTCACGAGTGATCCATTGCCCGAATCGAGTACCCATAGTTTGTCGGCATGTATTCGGGGAGAATGCGGCATGGCCAAGCCGCGTGTGAGCACTTCGCCGGAGTCAACATCAATGATCGCGCCGCTGGTTGACTTGGTCGGCCGCCAGCCCGCAGGCGAATCGGTTTCGGCTAAAACCGTGACGTATTTCGGTTTACCAGCTTCCATCGCCAGTCCGTTGAGGTGACAGCGGTCTTGGTCGATCAACTGACTGACGAATTTCGGTCGCCATCGGGGAACGAAGTTGTATCCGTCCTCCAGCGTGCAGAGGGAGGAGAAAAGCGTGTTGGCGACCCACAACCCTTCCTCCCCAAAGGCGAGGTCGTGGCCGTGGATGTTGCCGGTGTAAAAACTGGTCCGCATTGCCCAGCAACCGTCATGGCTGCCGGCCGGTTCGATCCGGCGGGCGATTTCGTGGGACGCGTGCAGGAAGTGAACTTGCCGGCGTGTCCCAATCGCGATGCGATCGGGCGAAACGGCCAGGCCCATTGCTCGTTCGAAATTTAAAAACGACAGCTGTAGCTCTCCTTGCTGCGTTCCCAAGCAAAGCACTTTGCCTGCTTGATAGGTCGACACCAGCAGACTGGCGCCAAGGAAATCAAGGATGGACGCGAAGTTTGCGGTCGCTTCATAGCGAACTTCACGCAGTCCCGCCGTTGCTATTTCAAGGCTTGTTGACATGGTGTTAGCCCCCGTTGGACGGGCACTCACAAGGATGCGAGGGTTGGGTCAATCGTTTTTTGCGATTTCGTTCGCTCCTTCGCTTGCCCCAGAACGCGACACCGCCTGCGGCGAAGAGTAGCAGGCTCGAGGGCTCAGGGACGGCCGAGGCGCTGACGGTGATCGTGCCGGGGTTGAAGCTGGCGGCGGAGAAGGCGTTGGTGGCGTTGGTGTCGATGTTGCCGCCAGCGTTCTCAAAGAAGGTGCCGGGACGGGAGAGCAGCGTGATTTCAAACGTCTCTCCCGCCGCCTGGGCTGGTGTCTGGCCAAAGCTGAGCAGGTGCTGGAGTTCGAGCCGGGCGAGGAGTCGCGGGGTGGTGATCGTCACGTCGTCGAAACTCAGTGTGGTATCGCCTTGCTCCAGCTCGGAATTACTTTGGTCGTAAATCGATAGTCCCGAGAGATCGAGGTCGTCGTAAAAGACATAGTTGCCAGCCAGGTTTTCGTTCAACAACTGAGTCGCAGAGAATTCCAGCGTGCTGGCGGGGCCGCTGACACTGCTGATCCCGAAGGTGTAGTTGGCTAGATTGAGCCCGTCACCGTTGCCTGAAATGTAGATATTTACATAGCCAGCTTGGTCTGCGGAAATGGTGTTGCCTTCAACGGTGATGACTAATGCCGCCTCCACGACCGGACAGCAAGCGATGAAGAAAAAAACGATCGCGACGGTTGGTGCGAAACGGTGCGGGTAGGTCAAAGGCATGAGCAGATCAGTTCTCGGGCGACGCGGGAGTGAAGGCAAAGATCGAAAGAGATCATCTGCTTGTTTGTAAATAAGGACGTCGCCCCGATGCTGCTCATTCACAAAGTTGAGAGAATCCTGAAAGAAACTCTAAGAAATCACCCCTGGCGACTCAAAACGGGAGCGACGACGTTTGAGATCGGAACCGGACCCACGAAATTTGCGAAATTTCGGAAATTGTTTTTCGAACAATTTGCGTATTCCGTTGTTCATATTCGCTGAGGTGCTGTGCTAAAATCGGCGGCTAGTTGGTTGACTTGCCGTTTGATCGATTGCTGCTGGGAACGACTGAACCGACGATGGCAGAATGATTTGGGGGCAGAATGATTTCAGGGATCGAACTGCTTGGTTTTAATCACCCTGCCCCTTTATCATTTTGCCCTTTTTTGAGAGTCAACCGGGGCTAGCGGTCTGTCGATTTAATCGTCTCCATGAAATTAACGTGCCAATACGAGCCCGACGCGCAAGCGAGTGCATGCTGTGCTTCCCTCGCTCGCGCGTCGGGCTTGTAAATCGACAGCCCGCTAGCGGGCTGTCGATTTAATCGTTTTTACGCCAGCAAAGATTAGCCGATGGGCGTTAGCCCCGGTTACGGGTGTGACAACCGGGGCTAACGCCCATCGGCTAATTAAATCGACAGCCCGCTAGCGCCCAAACGGCTCATTCCATCCGTAGAGTCAACCGGGGCTAGCGCCCAAACGGCTCGTTCCATCCACCGCTTATGAATCGAGAACGCTTGCATGTCTGATCGTGATGCGCCGCCGTATTATCAGGTGCTGATGATGTATGTTGAATCGCGGTTGCCTCACGTGCTGCGGGCGCAGATGGGTGTTTCGGATGTGGTGCAGAGTGTGTACCGCGTGGCGGAGGATCGGAGCGAGCAGTTTCGAGGGGAGTCGTCGAAGGAGTATCGGGGTTGGTTGATCCGGATCGCAGAACGCAAAATCACGGATGCGATGCGGCGGTTTCGACGTCGGTCTTGTCCCCTTGGTGGTGAACGGGATGCCGGTGCGGTGGGTGTTCGTGACGTCGATTTCGAGACCCCGGAAGCTCAGATGTTGTTGGCCGAGCAGAGTCGATTGTTGATGGAAGCGATCGCGGGGTTGCCCAGCGAACTCCGCGTGATCGTGATGCTGCGTTACACCAGCGAGTTCACGTTTGCTGAAATTGCGGAGCAAATGGAACTCTCCGAAAGTACTTGCCAGCGTCGTTGGTTCGAGGGCGTGCGGCTGCTGAGTGATCGTTTGTCAGAGGTGCTCCGTTGAGCGATCGGTCTTTCGGTTCCACCGTTTCGGATGAAGCATTGGCGGAGCAGCGACGCGGCGCGTCGTTGACGAAAGATTTCGATGCAGCCGATTCCATATCGAGTGACTTTGACGTCGCCGATTTTGATGTCGAGACAGCGGCACGCCAGTTCGATAGCCAGTTGCGTGAGCGCGGGGATGGCAGTCCGACCGGTGCGCTGGATCATTCGCGGATCGTGTGGGTGTTGCGTCTGCTTCACGCGACACTCCGTGCCGAGTCCAGCGTGCAGTCCGATAGTCCAGCCGAAGGTAGCTGCCCTGGCTCGCAAGGACGGTTGGAGTTGCCCGAGAAGATTGGCCGTTTCGAGATTGGTAGGTTGCTAGGTTTTGGCGGATTCGGGGAAGTCTATCGGGCTTACGACGAAGTATTGCACCGCGATGTGGCGTTGAAGGTGATCCCACGCCGCGCGGGGATGCCGATTGACGAAGGTGACTACCGATTGAACGAGGCCCGCGCGGCGGCGAGATTGAATCATCCGAACTTGGTGCCGCTGTATGAAGTGCTGGAGGCGGAGGACTACGTTTGTTTGGTGTCGGAGTTCTGCAACGGCCCCACGCTGCGGCGTTACTTGACCGAGCTTTCCGAACCGCTGAAGCCGGCCTGGGCCGCGGAGATTGTGCTTAAGCTTTCCACTGCGATTGCCCATGCCCACAGCCGTGGCTTGGTTCACCGTGACATCAAACCCGGCAATGTGATCTTGGTGCCCGAAACTGTGGAAGATGCGTTGTTGCCGTTCTCGCCCCGCTTGACCGATTTCGGGTTAGTGCTCGATACGCAGCAACCACTGGCGATACCGCAGCCGGCACGGTTGGTCGGGACGATTCTTTACATGCCGCCGGAGGTGTTGATGGGCGAGGTGGTGACGGATGCTCGCAGCGGCGACGTGTACTCACTGGGGCTCATGCTGTACGAGATGCTCCGTGGTGAATTGCCGTTTCGAGCCAAGACGGCCAGCGGCATGTTGCAAAAGATTTGTCTGGAGGAGCTTCCACCGTTTGAAAACAGGAAGTACGTCATCAATCGCGATTTGCAGGCGATCTGTTTCCGTGCGATGGCCAAACAGCCTGCGCAGCGGTACGAGTCGGTCGATGCGTTGGTGGACGATTTGAATCGCTATCGAAAGGGACAATCCGTCAGTGCCCGTCCGCGATCATGGACTGAGCGCAGTTGGCGTGCGGTGCGGAAACACCCTTTCGTGTGGAGCCTGTTGGCGATGGTGATCGCGTTGACGATTGGCGGCACGTTGGCGTTGGGGCGACAGAACCTTCGTTTGCAGCAGCAGAGCACCGCGATAGAAAAAACGTTGTCCCGGTTGTCGATCAGCGAGCGTCAGGCGGTACAGTCACGGCGAGATGCGATCGTTGCTCGCGATCACGCTGCGGCGGAGCGAGATCGGGCGGAGGCGAATCAGCAGCGAGCCGTTGGGATCGCGTATCGTTCGGACTTGTTAGAAGCTTTCACGGCGCTCGGGCAATCGAACGTGGCGTCGGCGATGTCTTGTTTGGAGGACATCGAGAGCTATATCGGTGATGGACAACGCGAACGGTTTGATCTGCACGTGCTGCGGACGCTCGCTCACGATGGTTGGTCATCGCTTGCTCGATACGACTGCGGCGTGGAAGAGATTGTTTTATTCCCCAACCAGAAGTGGTTCGCGATTGCTGCTGCGGATAATCGTGTGAGAATTTATCGTGTCGACGATGCGACGTTGGTGCATGAGATCGAATTGTTTCATGGTGCTCGGATTCATGCGTTGGCGGTTTCAGCAGACGAGTCACAGATCGCGATTGGGGCATCACAACCGGAATGGTTGTCGTTTTTGGGTTTGGCGGGAGATACGGTTTCTTTGTTCTCGCTCGATGTCACGTCGTTTGCACCAGCAGGCGCCGTGACGAGGCAGCTAGACAGGGACGTTCGAACACGGCTGACGGGTTTTGCCGCGACAGTCGATTCGTTGGCGTTTGCTCCTGATGGCAAACGGCTCGCGATCGGCGCTCGTTATGAACCGATTGAAGTCCGGTGGCTCGGTGAGTCGGCTGATGAGTCAGTGGGGACGCAGCGGTATCCCTCAACGCGGCGCAACGAAGATTTGTTTTTTGCGACTGACGGCACATTGGTTTGGCTGTCCGGTGAGAAAGACTTTGCTCGGCAGTCGCCCGATGCGATTGCAGCGACCGTTCGAGTGGGCGCCGCACCTGACTCGTTTAACCGGCGAGAGTTTTTCAAGCGTTTCGCTTGTTCAGCGGACGGAGAGTGGGTGGTCACGGCGATTTCCGAAGCGAGCGAGGCTTGGTTGTTTCGAGGCAACGGTCAAGGTCAAACGCCAACGGTGCTGGAGAATGAACATGGCGAATTGAATGGTTTATGTGTCTCGCCGTCGAGCGAGTTTGTTGCCGCAGGGACGACCGACGGCGCGGTGGTGGTGTGGCGGTTGCCGAAAGACGTCGCACCGGGCAGTCGGGTGGCGACGATCAGGCATCAAGTTCTGCATCATTCGTCGGTGGCCGCGATTTCAATTGATGATGCGGGTCGCATCATCAGTGGCTCGAGCGATGGTAGTGTGGTGTTTTCGTGGTTACACGCTCAAGATTCGGCAGTGAAAACCTACCGTCTGGCGAGTCAATCCAATGCAGCGGACATGAGTGCGGATGCCGAGATGGCGGTCGTGGGTTGTCAGGACGGTTCGATTTGGCGATTGAATCTGGACAGTGGCGAGCAGACTTGTTTGCGAGCCAGCGAGGATAATTCTTTTATCATGAAGGTTTCGATTTCGCGATCGAGTCCGCAGTTCGCGGTGGGTGATTTGAAGGGACGTGCATGGATCGGGTCACTCGCCACTACCAATGAGCTGACGAAGTTGCCGATGCCGGACACACGCAATGCCACGGAAGTCGCGGTCAATGCGATTTCAATGAGTGATTGTTCGCCGCGACTGGTGATTCTGCGTGGGGCATCGCTGCTGCAATGGATCGACACCGGTACGTTTCAAACCATCTCAGAGTTTCATGCGCCGACGGGAATCGAGGCGATCGGGATGCTGGATTGTGACACGGCGGTGACGTTCGGCGATCGAATCTACACAAGCAAAGCCAATGAGTTGACGTTGCCGATGCTACCGCGAGACGGTACCGAAGAATTGGCGTGTGTCTGTTTTGATCCCACCCGAGGATCATTCGTCGCGGGCGGGCGGGATGGGATCGTTCGCGCCATGACGGTCCATGGAGACGTGTTGAAAACGAGTCGCCGCTGGCAATCGTCGCAGCCCGACTCGCAAATAGCGTGCTTTATCAGCGTGATCGCGATCTCTCCCGATGGCGAGAACCTAGTCACTGGTAGCAGGTCGGGTGACTGTGCGATTTGGGATGCTGAGACACTCCAGCTCGTGGGGACGATTTCTTCGTCTCACGATGGTGGTGAAATCGAACAGGTTCGTTTCTCGGCAGATGGCAGAACGTTGATGATTCACCAGCGTCATTCGGCCGTGCTCACGAGGCAAACACGTGGGGAGATTCGATTGATTCAGATTGACGCCGACTGATCAGACAGTCCAAGGTTGATGGAATAGCGAGTCGCACGAGTGCTAGGCAACTCATGAAAAATTTATTGGTTTCACTTTCCGGTTCGTGCGCGTCTTACCGTCCGTAACCGCGTCGCGGTCGTCGATGACGGGACATTAATCAATTATCCCAGGGCGTTGACAACTTCAACCTCCTGGCGAAGCCAGAGGGGGTGAAGAAACACAATGTGACGCAGACTCGGATCTGCGTCCCCGGACCTATTCTGTTTCGATCGGCTCGACGATCACGTCTTCTTCGGTCTTCTCTTCGGCGGGGACTCGGACGACGGCGATGAGTTCGTCGCCCTTGTCGACGCTCATGATCCGAACGCCTTGGGTGTTTCGACCGATCACGTTGATGTCGGCGGCAGAGATGCGTTGTAGCTTGCCTTTGGCCGTCATCATGAACAACTCGTCTTCGTCCGTCACGCGGGCGATGCCGATCACTTTGCCGTTGCGGTCGCTGGTCTTGATGTCACGCAATCCCTTGCCGCCGCGTTTTTGTGTCCGGTAACGGGCCGAACCGCTCGTGGCTGAACCGTTCTCGTCTTCAGGTGAACCGTCAGGTGAATCGTCAGGTGAAACTTCGGTGGCAGGGTCTGCACCGGAGTCGGCGCTTGCCTCGGCGGCACCTTCTTCTCCGACAACGGTTTCCTCGGTTGCGATTTCGTCATCGCCGCCCGGGAGGTCGGCGGCGTTGGGGCCGAAGGGAGTTCGTTTGCCGTAGCCGTTTTCACAAATGGTGAGCAGCGTGGCCTCGGGGTCGGTGACGACCATGCCGACGAGCCGGTCGTCCTTGAGCAGCGAAATGCCCTTCACGCCGGACGTGTTGCGGCCCATCGGTCGGGAATCGGATTCGCGGAACCGGATCGCCATGCCGTCGGCGGTGACGAGCAAGACTTCGTCGCCAGGGCCGACGACGACCGCGTCGACGAGTTCATCGCCTTCGCGGAGTTTGATCGCGATGATGCCGCCGCGTTTCGGACGACTGTATTGTTCGAGCGGCGTTTTTTTGACTAACCCGCTGCGGGTCGCCATCGTGACGTAGTGTCCGGGTTGGTTGAAATCGCGAACGGCGAGGCACTGCGCGATCTGTTCGCCGGGTTCCATTTGCAACAGGTTCACGATCGCGCGGCCCTTGGCGTCGCGGGCGAGTTGCGGGATGTCGTAAACCTTTTGCCAACGGACTTTGCCTGTCGTGGTCAGGAACAACAGGTACGCGTGCGTGCTGGCGACGAACAGGTGTTCGATCGGATCCTCGTCGTCGCTCTTGGCACCCTTGAGTCCTTTGCCGCCGCGACGCTGCGTGTTGTAGACGCTCGTCGGCGTGCGTTTGATGTAACCTCGGTGACTGATCGAGACGACCATCGGTTCTTCGGTGATCAGGTCTTCGAGGTCGATGTTGCCGAGTTCCTCGTTGCTGATCTCGGTGCGTCGTTTGTCGCCGAAGCGGCGTTTCATTTCCTCAAGATCTTCCTTGATAATATTGCTGACGCGTTGCGGGTCGGCCAGGATATCGAGGTAATCGATGATCTCTTTGAGTAACTCGGCGTGCTCGGCGGAGAGTTTTTCCTGTTCGAGGTTGACCAATTGGCCCAACCGCATCCGCAGGATCTCGTCGGTTTGGACGCTGGTGAGCGAGTAGCTCTCACTGATGCCGCGTTCGCTTTGAAACTGTTTGAATCCGGTATCGCCGAGGGCCCGTTCCAACATCGGAGCGGGGCACTGGATCGCCATCAACCGTTCTTTCGCCTCGGGTTGCGTTCGCGAGGTGCGGATCGTTTTGATAATTTCGTCGATGTTGGCGAGTGCGAGCAGCAAGCCTTCGACGGTGTGTTTGCGGCGGCGGGCGCGGGCGAGCAGGAATTGGGTCCGGCGGCGGATCACGGTGCCGCGGTGACGCAGGAACTCGGTCAACATTTCCTTCAACGTCAACTCACGCGGTTTCCCATCGACGAGGGCCAGGAAGATCAGCGAGAACGTGTCCTGCAGCGGTGAGAACTGGTAGAGCTGGTTCAGGATCACTTCAGGGTCTTCGCCCCGTTTGAGTTCGATCACCAATCGAACCGGTTCCTTCAAATCACTCTCGTCGCGGATGCCCGAGATGCCTTTGATGCGATCGTTGTTGACGAGCGCGGCGATCTTTTCGATGATCCGGTCGCGGTATTGCTGATACGGGATTTCGGTGACGACGATGCGTGATCGGTTGCCCTTCATCTCTTCGATCAGGACCTTCGCCCGCACGATCATCGTGCTGCGTCCGGTCTTGTAGGCGCGTCGAATGCCAGCACGTCCGCAGATGATGCCGCCGGTCGGGAAGTCCGGGCCGGGGATGATTTCGCACAATTCGTCGATCGTCGTGTCGGGTTCGTCGACGAGTTTGATCAACGCGTCGCAAACCTCGGTCGGGTTGTGTGGCGGGATGCTCGTGGCCATCCCGACGGCGATGCCGCCGGATCCGTTGATCATCAGGTTCGGGAATTTGCTCGGCAGGACCGTCGGTTCGGTGCGTGCCTCGTCATAGGTGGGGACGAAATCGACGGTGTCGAGTTTGATGTCTTCGAGCAATTGGGCGGCGACGGCCGATAATTTGGCCTCGGTATACCGCATGGCCGCCGGGGGTAGACCGGCGACGGAGCCGAAATTTCCCTGTTTGTCGATCAACAACGCCCGCATGTTCCATTCTTGGGCCATCCGAACGAGCGTCGGATAGATCACACTTTCACCGTGCGGGTGATAGTTGCCCGAGGTATCGCCGGAAATTTTCGCGCATTTGACGCGTTTGCTGCCTGGGCCGAGGTTAAGGTCGTTCATCGCGACGAGGATGCGGCGTTGGGACGGTTTCAACCCGTCGCGAACGTCTGGCAAAGCGCGGCTGACGATCACGCTCATCGCGTACGTCAGGTAACTCTCGCGGAGTTCGTCTTCGATCGGCAGATCGACCATTCGGAGGGCACCGAATCCGCCTGATTCGTCGCGTCCGCCCTCGGGGGTGCCGTCGCCGGGGAACCCGGTGCGTGGCGGTTCGCCGCCGGAACCGCCGCGGCCGCCTAGACTGCCCAAACTGGTGGTGAGCTGCTCGACGTTGTCATCTTTGCCCTTGCCGGTTTGACCGTTGCCGGTTTTGCCGACGGTGCCGCCGCCTCCGAGTTCGGCTCCGTTGTCCTCGTTACCGGTGTCGATGTTGTCGGTGTCGATGTTGTCTGGGGTTTCGCCGTCGTCAGCCAAGTTTCTGCTCGGATCAAATGCGTGGAAAAGAAAGCCGAAATCGCCGCAAAGGAACGTTGCTGCGCGGACGCGAAGTATAACCGACGGGGGTTTTTCTCACAACGGCCCGGAGACGGACAGCGATTGACGCAAGGCGTTGTTTTTCAAATACTTACGGCTCAATCATTTGCTCAATCATTTAATCTGTCATTTGCTCTGTCATTTGCTCTGTCCTTTGCTCTGTCCTTTCGCCCCCGCTTACCGCCCACGTCCGAGTCCGGCCCGATGCCCCCACCCAGTGACGATGCCATTATTCGCTCGATTCAATTGTTTCGTGAGGCGCTCGACCAAACTCAACGGATGTACATCGAGGCGGGCGAGGTCGCCGAGGGCAGCTACGGTTGGCTCGCCGGCGGTGACCTTTCGGGTGCCAAGTCCGGGCCTGCCACCGGGATGCCCGAGCAAATGAACGACCTCCATCAGGGTTTCGTGATGAAGGTGTTTGCCGAGACGCTGCCCAATCCGCGCGTCCAAACGATGGAGCAACGCCAACTCGGTCGCGTGCTGCTCGAACACATTTGGGAGCAACCGGTGATGGGCACGCAATTGCGGGAGGCGGTCGATTGGTTGATCACGACGGCCCGCGATCTGACGTGGTACGACGTCACCCGGCCTTTCCTCGAATTGCCCTCGCTGCGTGATTCGTGGGGCGAGGTGGAGACGATGGCAACGCGACTCTCGACGTTGATCGCGGTCGTCGACGGCAGTCAAGATGCCGCCGAACGAGATCGGTTGCGAAAGATCCAAACCGATTTGCAAGCGGCCAAAGATCAGGCGAAACTCTTGCCAGCGACTGCCCATTCGCCCACATCCGCCCATTCGCCCGAGCCGACCATCGACCATCAAGCCGACGTCGACCATGCTCGCGATGCGATCTCGTGGTTGCGAGGCGAAGCGAAACGGTTGCGTGAGGGAACGACGCGGCGCGGCGGGATCAGCAAAGACGAGGCGGCCCGATCGACGCCGAGTACGTCCGGCGGCGGCGGCGGGTGGTCGAATCCACCGAGACCCAGCACCGCCGCGAAAGGGGCCGCCGCGAAAGGGGCCAGCGCGAAAGGGGCCGGCGAATCAGCACCGGACGATCGCACGCCGGAAGAACGACTCGCCGAAACCCGCGGCAAACTCGATCGATTGATCGGATTGGACGCGATCAAAAACCAAATCCAAACGCTCGCTAATTTCCTCCGCATGGAACGCAAACGCGAGGAACTCGGTCTGCCGACGACTCGCCCGAGCCTGCACATGGCGTTCGTGGGCAACCCCGGCACGGGCAAAACCACCGTTGCACGCATCATCGCGGAAATCTACGGCGCCCTCGGCGTGTTGGAGAAAGGACACCTTGTTGAAACCGACCGCAGCGGTTTGGTCGCCGAATATGCCGGCCAAACCGGACCGAAAACCAACGCGAAAATCGACGAGGCGCTCGACGGCGTTTTGTTCATCGACGAGGCCTACACGTTGGTCGACGAAGACGGCCAAGACCAATACGGACGCGAGGCGGTGCAGACGCTGCTCAAACGCATGGAAGATCAACGCGATCGACTCGTCGTCATTCTCGCTGGTTATCCACGCGAGATGACACGCATGATCCGTAGTAACCCGGGGCTGAGTTCCCGCGTCGGGACCACAATGCATTTTGACGATTACGATGCCGAGGCGTTGTGTCGGATTTTCGAACTGATCGCGGCCAAGGCGAAATACGAACTGCCGACGCAGACACGGCGACGATTGTTACGTGGGTTCACGCATTTGTATTTCAACCGCGATCGCCATTTCGGCAACGGGCGGACGTCGCGAAACGCGTTTGAGCGGAGCGTCCGGCGATTGGCCAACCGGATCGCCTCGGCCACCGAAGTCACCCGCGAGTTACTCGTCACGATGCAGCCCGAGGACATCGAACTGCCGGACGTCACGGACGAACAGCTCGCTGAACTGGTTCACCCGGAGGGACTGATCCGGGTCACGTGCAGTCACTGCGACGTTGCCCAAGTCATCGATGACCGCAAACTGGGCTGCGATGTCAAATGTATCGACTGCCGCGAAGTGTTTGACGTCGCCTGGGGCAGCCCGGTGATCGATCTGCCAACACCCGCAAAAGCAGGGGCAACGTCGGCGAGCGAGGACACGGTTGAATCACCCGCGCGGGTCGGTGGGGAATAACGAGCTGGCACGATGTCTCTCCTCTCCCCCCCGTTTTGCCCCTCTGGGCAAGGCGTGTGGAGTTGTTGCGTTAACCCAGCGGATCGTGACAACCTGGACCAGCAAACCCAACGGGGCCTCCCTTTCGTTTTCTTGGGTGTCGAGGTTGGAAATCAATGGGCCTCGGGCAAAAGGTTCGAAAAATATCATTTCGACGCATGTTTTGACTAGGATCCGCAGCGATTTTCTAGCTAACCTGGAGCCGCCACCCGTTCGGACGGGCGTCGCTCTCGTCGTGCTTCATCGCCTGAGTCCACTTCCTTGCGGGAGAGAACCATTGCCCACCGTCGAATCGTCTGAAAGCATCGAATCGTCTGAAACCGTCGAATCGCCGGAACGCCCCGGGCCGGCGAAAACGCCACGCATTTTCCCGCTCTACCTGACACCGTTCGAGGAGTACATGGTGTGGGACGATCGGGCAGACTACCCGATGACGTTCGTGGTCAAAATGGAGTTTGACGGCACGATCGATCGGGACGCGATCACCCGTGCTCTGCCGATGGCGCTGCGGCGTCACCCGCTGTTGCAAGCCAATGTGAAACCGGCCAAAGGAAACCGGGACTGCTGGGTCGCTGCGGATGCCCCGCACGTCGAGATTTCCTGGGGCGACCTCGACGAGTCGCTCGAACTGCCGCGCGGCGAGGCGATCGACCTCCGCCGAGAAATCGGGTTGCGGGTTTGGATTCGAACCTCCGTGGATCGATGTGTGATCACGACGCAGTTCCATCATGCCACCTGCGACGGCATCGGCGCTTATCAAATGCTCGGCGATTGGTTGTGGTTCTATGCCGATCTCATCGGTGATCCGGTGGACTCCCCGTTGCCGCCGCTCGATCCGTTGCAATTGCGGATGCGAGTCAAAGCCTCTTACAACGCCGAACGATACAAAAACGAATCCGGTAAAATCGTATTTGATCGTGCCGAGGCTTATCGGATGGCGATTCAAACGATGCAAGCGCTCGCGCCGCGACGGACCGACACCACGCGAACCGATCCCACCGGCGACGCCCAAGCGTTGTTCCCAGGGTTATGCGATTTCGAGTTTGATAAACTCCGTTTCAAAAAAATCCGACACGTTGCCGAAGCACGCGGCCAGTCGACCAACGAGCTATTGATCCAACAACTGCTCGTTTCACTGAACACCTGGGCGGAGGCTCAAAGCGAACGCCATCGCGGTCAATACTGCATCATGATGCCGATGGATCTACGCGAATCGGACACGCGTTTGTCGACGGCGGCCAATTTGGTGACCTACGCGTTGATCCGACGCCGTCGAAGCGAATGTGTTGACTCGCCCGAACTCGTCAATTCGCTCTCGCAAGAATTGTTGAAACTCAAACACACTCGTCACCAAACTACGTTCATGAACGCGATGGCGTTCCTCGTCCGGTTGCCGATTTGGCTCAAACGAGGATATGCCGGTCGGCGGCGAATGGCGACCGCGATTGTTTCCAACACGGGGGACCCGACGAAACGGTTCAGCGTCTCGTTTCCGTCGGAGAATGGATTGTTGCGAGCGGGCAATTTGGTGATGACTGACATCAACGGTGTCCCTCCGATGCGTCACGGGACGTGTTTGACGATCTCAGTATTCACCTATCGTCGGGTACTGAAAATCTGTTTGCGTTGCGATCCGAAACGTTTCACGGTCGACGACAGTCGCGCGTTCTTAAATCACTACGTCGCGTCGATCGAGGGACTGTTGGAGTGCGAAAGTTGAACTTAGAGCGTTGGTGCGTCGGCTTGCAGTTCGAGTAACCGTTGTTTCCGATGCCACAGCACGGTGCCTTCGGCGAGCGGGCCGCGGGGCGCCTGCTCGGGCGTGAGTTGTGATTGGATCGCTTCGGCGTCGGCGAGCTGCTCTTCAATCTCATCGACTTGGCGACGCCATGATTGATAGGCGGCGAATTTGCCGGGTCGCTCCCGGCATTCGTCTCGCCACAAACGATCTCGACGTCGCTGCAACAAATCGCGGTCGGCACGCCGTGCCTCTTCACGGACGAGTTCGTTCTCTCGATCTCGTTTGCTCAACTGTCCGGCGTGGGAGACGCGTTGGATGGTCCCATCGATCACGGCTGGCTTTTGATCACTGACCAACCCGATCGTGAGTCGCAAACCGATGCCGCACAGCGCGATCACACTCAGTACGACTCCCATCGCAACGAGTCCCCTGGTCAGCAAACGCGAGCGTCGCTCGAGTTCAGGACGCGAACCACTCGCACCTTGCGGAGGCAAGGGCGAGTCGTTGCGATTGCGATAAAAAGAGGAGTCGCTCATATACTCAAGCGTAGGCCAGCGAATGGGTGACGCACTACGGGGGAAGTGGATTCGACGCTATTTTGTAAGAATCGTTGGTAAGTTGTTCGCGATTTCTTCGAACGCACTGACCAATTGGCTGGCCGAGTCGGCATGGTAGTGTTTGCCCGCTCCGATCCGCGCCACGTCTCGCATGTCGGATTGGTTCGCACCAACGCTGAACGTGACCGTTTGGATGGTGACATTGTCATTGCTCATCATCGAATCGGCGACGGTGTCGGGGTTGATGCCTTGGTTGTGATTGCCGTCGGTCATCACCACCATGGTCTTGGATGCAAACGGACGCGCGTTCGAATGATCGAATGTGGACTCGCCGGATTGCATGCCCATCCCGATGGCGGTGCTGCCACCGGTGTTGAGCGCCGCGATGGTATCGCGAACGCTTTGATAATTATGTGTCAGGTGGATATCGAGTGATCCGTTGCTGGCGTAACTGGCGACGGAGACCTGTTCATTTTGCGGCGTTTGTTCGAGCACACTGAGGAATGCGTCGACGGCGACGATGAGGTTTTCCCATGGCGTCGGTGGACGGGGTCCGAGTTCGAGATGATCTTCATAGAGAAACTCTTTGTAGGTGTTCTCGTTCTGTCCGTTGCTGTAGTACAGGTTTCCCCAGTGGCGAAAAAGAACGCCAGCGTCCACGGCAGCATCGGTCGCCTGCCAACTCCAAACATTGAAATTACTCGGCCAATCGTAATCCGGCCATTCCATCGAACCGCTGCGGTCGAGGACCAGCGAGATGTCACGATCGACTTGCATCGCCACGCTGTTGTAGGTCGGCGAAAAATCCTTCCTTGCCATGAAGCTGGGGAAAATTAAATCGACTTTACCACCACGTGAACCGGAGTCGCGTTTGGCGTGAATGCGAACCGAGCTGACGGTCAGTTCGTTCCCGTTGACTTGGTTGGTAGGGATTTGATTGAACACGAATCGCCCGGTCGACCCGACCTGCACAGACGAACCGAATTGGATTTCGCCAGCATTGTTTCCGGTTCGCAGTTTGAGCGGTTCGTTGTTGACGTTGTTGAGCGCTGCGGTGGCTCGCGCGGCGATTTTCGCGTCCCGCACGGTTTGCTCTTCGCTGAACGTCCGGCCGGCCGAACGGGCAGTGGCATCCGATGCGATCATCAATTCCGTCTTGGTCAATTGCATGTGCGCCGAGTTGATTGCGAACGCGGCCAGAATCGCGAGCATCGGCAAGATCACGGCCATCAACACGGTCACGCCGCCGAGACGGGCAACCGGGCCAGTGGAAAAGAAACGGTATCGCGTTGACGAAACAACTCGCCGTGCGTGAATTCGATGCAGAGAGTGTGAACGTTTCATCGGTTGGGACTCGAACAAAATGGGTGACAGACAAAAGTGAGAGAGGCAGAGGTGTGAGACAAATTCGCGAGAGAATTGGCCTTCGAAAAGCCCCCCCGGGCCGTCAGATCATTCATGCAGTTGTGGCGGGTCTACTGCTCGTAGAATCCGCTGTAACGTTCCGTTTGCATGGTGGCGGTTGACTCCAGTTCGATACCGCCGAGAAACATCGGAACGAACAACGCGATCTCATCGAGTTGGACGGCGACTCGCACCGAAACGGTCTCGGTGTCCTCGCCGATCGCCGAACAAGTGACGGTAAAACCACTCGGGAAGATCGCGTTCATGATTCGTGTACCCTCGGCTTCCGCTTCGATCGGGGTCGCCCCTGGAACGATCGCGACGCGTGCGGCAAGGTACGCGGCGTCTTGGGCCAGGTTGCGTGCCATGTTCATCCGTGCGAATTCCATGCAAGTGAAAATCGTGACGAACAACACGTTACTGACGATCGCAAATTCGACGAGCGTGGCAGCGATCCGTTTGGGACCGCGTCGGCGTTTCGCCAGGCGAGCGTTTCGGTTCATTGAAATGGTATTCATCGGACGGACTAATCCTGGTTTTGGAATTCTTTGCGCATCGTCACGCGGGCGGTGAGCATCAGGTCACCGTACAATTTGGCGGGAGAAACGAGGTTTCCGGCGGCGGGCACGGAGACGACGAGGGTGACGTGTTCGAGTGTCTCGGCGTTGTCAAACGTGGTACCTTCGAATGTGATTCCGCCGTCGCCGAGATCAATGCCGCGTTCATTGAGAACCTGTTGAGCACGTGCGATAGCCGCCGCGTTAGTTCCGCCACGATTGACGCCGCGTCGGGCACCTTCGTAAGCGGCAATCGAAACGGTCTCCTTCAAAAAGAACACCGAACACAGATCGATCGTCGCTAACGTGAGCGTCATCAAAACGGGCAGGCAAATCGCAACTTCCGCAGTCGCCGTCGCCGCCCGTTTTAAACCAAACAATCCGCCACGTTGGGAGGAACGTCGTTGGTTCCGAACGACACAATCACGACGACGGATGCGGCGTCGCGGCTCGTTTCGTGGTTCGGAAGGCTGGTTCGAAGATGAATTCATGATGCGGGAAACCCGTTTGCGGGTGGCTCCGATTCAATATCAGAGTCGCTCCGGTGAGGTGATGAGATCGTGGTGTGCGGCAAGGTTGGATAAGGCGAAGGAAGTTCGACAAAGCGTTCGCTAGTTCCCTCTAGTAGAAAACCTAGGTCAGAAACCTCCGGGAGGTCGGGAATAATTCGAAAAATTGCGTTTCTGTCTTAGTGGGAACGACGACCGCGACCCAGCGTGTAAAATGCTCGCTCGGCGACGCCCACACTCCCGCATTCTAACTCTCTCTGCTTTTCTCCCCATCTCCATTTGCCACTATGAAACCCCTCCGAAACACGGCGATGTTCGTTCTCATCGCGTTCACGATCACGCTCGATTTGGTCTCGGCACGCGCCGACGAAACGGCGCCCCCGCCCAATGTGATCGTCATCATGGTGGACGACCTGGGGTACTCTGACCTCGGTTGCTACGGCGGCGAAATCGAAACACCGCATCTCGATCAACTCTCTGCGGGCGGCATCCGGTTCTCGCAGTTCTACAACACCGCGAAATGTCACTCCTCTCGCGTCTCGCTGTTGTCGGGGCAATATTGCCTCGCCGCCGGTGACACGGCATTGTCCCACGCGGTGACGTCGGCCGAGGTGCTCGCCGCTGCTGGCTACTTCACCGCCATGACGGGGAAGTGGCATCTCGATCAACAGCCGACCGATTTCGGGTTCCAACGTTACTTTGGCCACCTCAGCGGAGCGTGCAATTTCTTTACAGGAGACAACACGTTTCGACTCAATGGCGAACCGTGGTCGGTCCCCGATTCGGGGTTCTATACCACGGTCGCGAATGTCGATTTCGCGTTGGGTTTTTTGAACGAAGCCAGGCAAACGGAGAAACCGTATTATCTCTATGTGGCTTTCAACGCACCGCACGCGCCCCTGCACGCGTTGCCAGAGGATTACGATAAATACCGAGGCCATTACGACGCGGGATGGGATGTGATTCGCGACGCGAGAATCGCCAAACAAAAACGCATCGGGTTGTTACCCGACGAGCTCACCCCGAGTCCGCGCCCGCCGCACGTTCGTGCCTGGGACCAACTCGTGCCATGGCAACGTGACTACGAGATCAACCGCATGGTGACACTCGCGGCGATGATCGACCGGGTCGATCAGGAGATCGGTCGTCTCGTGACGAACCTCTGCGACAATGGTGAACTTGACAACACGTTAATTTTATTTGTCTCTGACAATGGTGCGTGTCCCTACGATCGCGGTGGCCCGCGTCTCGACGTCGAACCGACCGCTGGCGATGTCGCTCTGGCCGATTCGACCGGATGGGCATGGGCACGCAACGCGCCGTTTCGGTTCTACAAACAGAACCAATTCGAAGGCGGGATCAGCACGCCGGGCATCGTTCACTGGCCGGCCGGTTTGCAACGTCCCTCCGGAACCATCGTCGACACGCCGGTTCATTTGATCGACGTGATGCCGACGCTCGCCGAGGTCGCCGGTGCGGAGATTCCCACCTCGCATCCGACGCGAGTGTTGCATCCGGTTTCCGGCGTATCATTGAAACCGATTTTCGCCGGTCAAACGTTCCAGCGGTCCGAGCCGATTCACCTGCAATTCGCCTCCGACTACGGACTGCGCGACGGCGATTGGAAATTAGTGAATTTCAAAGGCCAGCAATGGGAGCTTTACAACGTCGCCAACGATCGCACCGAACTGAACGATCTCGCCGCGTCGCAGCCCGAGCGGTTGCAGCGCATGATCGAGCAGTGGAAGCGAATCACCATCGACGTCCTGCATTCCCCGAGAGACGCCAATCGAAAACTCAAACCCGCCGAACATCCGAGAGCCAACCGTGAATGGACCCGGTTCAGCGATTCCACGGAACCACCGGCCCAAGCATCGCGAAAGCAGAAGAAACGAACCGGCATTCGAGCACGTAAAAACACCAGCATGATCACTCGACCGGGCGAGATTGAATTGACGTTCACCGGCAGCGATCCCGGCATCGCTTTGGACCTCCGCAGGATGTCGGATCTCCCGCCCGGTCCCTATCGGGTGGCGTTTGCATTGCGGGCAGCTCAATCCGATACCGGCGAGATTTTCTTCACCACGGACCCGAACACATCACTGCCCCACGGTGAACGAATCGAGTTTGCCGTCGAGGGCGAGAACCAACTCCAACCCATCGATCTCAAAATCGAGTCGCTCGGCAAATTGAAACAACTCCGAATCGACGTCAGCAGCGGCAACGGCACTGCCGTGATTTCGCAATTACGACTTCTCGGCGACGACGGGAACGTCATTTGTGACTGGACACCCTGAGTCGATGGGACCATTGGATCAATAAATACCGGGATCATTCGTAGCGGAAGTCGTCAAGACTTTCGTTTTGATCAGGGAACGAAACTCTTGACGAGTTCCGCTACGACAGTGATTGGTCCTGCGGTATTTACTCGAACGCGACGATCGTTTTGCGTTCCTTGATCGGGTACCAATTCTCGATCTCACCCGCCAATCTCGCGATGACGTCGGGGTTGGTTTTGGCTACGTTGTTTTCCTCCGTCGGATCCCCGATCAAGTCGAACAACTGTGGCCCTTTTTCGGTTCGCGGATGAGTCGATTGGTATCGATTGACCTCTCCGTCGTAAGTCAGCAGTAATTTCCATCTACCTGAAATCGCCCAACGGAACAGCAACGAGGCTTCGGGTTTTTCGATGTCCGCAATGTCGTGAGCGAACCCTTCGCCGAAAATCGTCTCCCGCTCGATCGCTTCACCGGATTCAAGAGCAGGCATCAGATTCAAGCCCGGCAATCCTTGGGGAACGTCCGCGCCGGTTGCTGCGAGAATGGTTGGCACGATATCGATACTCGTGCCCAATTCGGTACGGTCGCCGGGTTTGATTTTGCCAGGCAATCGATACATGATTGGCGTGCGAATGCCGCCTTCGTAGGGCGTTTGCTTGGAACGCGGCGCGTATCTGTTAGAAGATTCCGGGTCTTGGATCCAGCCGTTATCACAAACGTAGACGACCAAGGTATTCTCGCGGAGGTTTTTGTCATCGATCACGCTCAGCACTTCGCCGCAGGTCTCATCGAACCACTCGCACATCGCGTAGTACTTCGCGACCGAGATTGGGTGTCCGTCACGGTACTTGTCGAGCAAACGTTTCGGTGGTGTATGCGGCGTATGCGGCAGGAACGGTGCGTACCAAAGGAAAAAAGGCTTGTCGTTCTTTGTCGCCATGTCGACAAATTCCTCGATCGGTGCAATCCCGTCGCGACCGATCCGTAAACCGTCGTCACCGTGCCGGCCTCCCGGTTCGGGGAACCCGCGAGTCATCCCGTGCGTGAACCCCGCGTGCTGATAGTTCCCCTCCCAAAGTTTGCCGCTTTGATGGCTGAGGTAACCTCGCCGCCCGAGCGACTCGGGCAACGTGTCGTATCGTTCGATGTACGTGATCAATTGGGCACACCGGGCCTGATACAACTCCGAACCACGTTCGGCGTACTTCGGCGACGGATCGTTTCCGGTGATCCCATGCTCGTGAGCGTAATGACCGGTCAAAAACGTCATCAGCGACGGGCGACACAATGCCGTCGGAACATAGCCCCGGCGAAACACCGCACTTTCCTTGGCGAGTTGATCCAAGTTCGGCGTGCGAATGTCCGGGTGGCCCATGAACCCGTAATCGGTCCATGCCTGGTCGTCGGAAATCAACATCACCACGTTGGGCTGCGAGTCCGCAGGTACGGAGCCGGTTTCCTCGGCAAAGGATCGATTCGAGGACGCCGACATGCCGATCCAAGCAGAAGCGAGCATCGCAAGGACTGGAAAATTGGTTTTCATGCAGTGACTCAGGGAGGGGGCGAGGTGGGAGCGGGCGGTTCCTAAACGACAGCGAGAAAATGAAACGAGCCGAGTGGCAGTGGACGAGACCACGAGTCCTCCGATTGTGGGACTCGTAGCCTCGTCCACCACGCTCATTCTTGATTCACTGTCGCGAAGCAGGCGTCCGTGTGAGGAGATCGCTACTATAGTCGCCCTCGCTAGTCCCCAAAACCGAGCACTGGAAAAACGCCCTCGCTCGCCCTGTTTTCTCCACCTCCGGTGAGGTTGCCAGCCGAACGAAGTTCCGCTAAACTCCAGATCTGCAATTTTTGTTCGATAAACCCATCCCCCGTATCAGATTCGCCGCCATGACCATGGATCGTAGCCTCAAGGTGCAAGCCGGGGCCATTAAAAGTCGCAACGTATTGACTCGTGCCGAACGTGTCGCCCGGTTGAAGGAACTCGATCGTTTCGACGAGAACGCCGAAATCATCGGGATGGCCAAGACCCGAGTGCAAAAAGTCTCGTTGAAGAAGAAGAAGAAGGTAAAGACGGCCGACGAGAAATAATCTTCGCCCGACCATTATCCATCCACCAACGGCTTGCGTCTTTTCAACCAAAGACAGCAAGCCGTTTTCACTGCGCCAAGAGCATAAATCACCCGCCAACAGCCAACAGCCAACAGCCACCCGCCAACAGCCACCCGCCACCCGCCAACAGCCACCCGCCACCCGCCACCCGCCAACAGCCAACAGCCAACAGCCACCCGCCAACAGCCAACAGCCAGATGCGACGCAATGGCATCCAAATTCCCGGTGAGGCAGTTAATTCCCAACCGAGCTAACATCCCGCCCCTCTTTGGGTTAACCTGTTTGAAGCTTCGTAGATCGATTTTTACTCAAAAATCGCCGCGAACCCCGCCGGATGCAGCCACTCTTTTCTTTTAATGGCACCCACCACACTCTCTTCTCCCACCCCACCGCCCGGTTCTCCTTCTCATGGACCCCCCCACCCCGCCACGGTCGGCTCGTGATTCAGGTCGCGGCCACCGACGTATGCGCCATCCCGATCACGAAATCGACCAGCGAGTCCGCGAACTCGACGCCGAACGGGATCCGCTCTCGCTCCCCGAAGAAATCGTCAGCGAGGTCACCCGTGCGGGAGGTCGTGTCGGCATCCCGCAACCCGACGGCAACGACCCGCCCATCAATCTGGTGCAACTCCAGCAGATGACGCATCCCGATTTGCTCGTAATGGCCGAGCAAGCGGGCCTCGCTGATTTTGCCGGATTGGCACGCCAAGAACTCGTTTTTCGACTACTCAAAGCGAAAATGAGCGCCAATGGTTTGATGTACGGCGAGGGAACGCTCGAAATCCTGCCCGACGGATTCGGCTTCCTCCGCAGTGCCCAGTATCACTATCTGTCTTGCCCCGACGATATCTACGTTTCACCTAGCCAGATCCGTCGGTTCGGTCTGCACACCGGCAGTCATGTGGCCGGCCAAATTCGCCCGCCCAAAGAAAACGAGCGTTACTTTGCGCTCCTGCGGATCGAAGCGATCAACCACAGCGAACCGTCCCGGCGAGGCAAACAAACCCGGTTCGAAGAACTCACGCCTCTGCACCCCCGCACGCGAATCGTTACCGAGCATGCCGGCGGCCAAATGAGCACACGGGTCGTCGACATCTTCACGCCGATCGGGTTCGGCCAACGCGGGTTGATCGTCAGCCCACCGCGTGCCGGCAAGACGATCCTGATGCAGCAACTCGCCCACGGCGTGTTGGCGAATTATCCGGCCGCCTACGTGTTCATTCTGCTGATCGATGAGCGACCTGAGGAAGTCACCGAGATGGAACGGGAGATCAAATCGCACCAGTGTGAGGTGATCAGCAGCACGTTCGATGAACCACCGGCCCGGCATATCCAAGTCGCCCAGATGGTCGTGGAGAAAGCCAAACGGATGGTCGAATCGGGAACCGATGTGGTCATTTTCCTGGACTCGATCACGCGATTGGCTCGCGCCTTCAACAGCGACATCGAATCGGCCACGGGAAAAATTCTCACCGGCGGACTCGACGCCGGAGCGATGCAGAAACCCAAGTCGATTTTCGGTTCCGCTCGCAAAGTCGAAGAGGGCGGTTCGTTGACGATCCTCGCGACCGCGCTGGTCGATACCGGCAGTCGGATGGACGACGTGATTTTCGAGGAATTCAAAGGCACCGGCAATCTGGAAATTATCCTCGACCAAGACCTCGTGCAGCGCCGGGTTTGGCCCGCGATCGACATCAGTCGCAGCGGAACACGACGGGAAGAAGTATTGTTCGACGAAGAGGAATACAAGCGGGTCCAAACGTTACGCCGTTCACTCGCCGAGCTGTCACCCGCGGACGCGATGACGACCCTGACGAAAAAACTCGCGAAGACACAGAACAACGTCGAGTTCCTGATGAGTATCCCACCGGAGGCGTGAGCGACTCCCGGTTCGCCGAACGGGTTGGAGCAATTCGGAAATCACAATCAATTCCAACATCACCGCGTAAGCAGTTTCGGGTAATTCAATGCGTAGAACTCCATTCGCCGTTTGGACGTTAGCCCCGGTTCAACGCGAGAACCGTGGCTAATGCCAAAACGGCGAATACACCGAAGCACTTTCCCGAACCTGCTTACCTGGTCGCAGACAGTTCGTGCGGCTTTCTGGAGAGGTTTTTGCCGGGTTCTCGAAGCGATAACGTCCCGCAATGAAGTTTGGGGGACGTCGAGCAATGCCGTCTAGGCCGATGCGAGGGAGGGTAGCTGAACTATCGTGAGATGACGGAGGTGTTGGCGGTGGTGGAGCGGACCATTCCGGGGAACCAGGATTCGAGCGTTTGTGCGACGCCACCGAGAGCGTGGCGTTGGATCGTGGGTGCGGAGAGGGGGCCGTCGATTTCGATGGTCCAGAAGGTGTAGGCATTGTCTCGCAGTGGGCTGATCACTTTGCTGAACATGTTCTGCGGACTGACCTTGGTGTTGAAGGAGAGGTCGAGATGTTCGAGTCGCGAGAGGGTTCCTTTGCCATCGAGTGCGACGAGGTCGCCCCACATGGAGAGACGATTGAAGTTGATGTCCTCGCCAAAGATCGAAAACTCGGTTTCGCCATCGGTGAAGGCGACGTCTTCGGTGGGCGTGATTCGTAGTAGGTTGAGCACTTGCACCAGGAACGGCAGTTCGTACATGTTGGCGCCACTGACTCGGGCGGTTCCGAATCCTTTGAGTAGGTCGGCATCGCCGAGTCGTCCGTCGAGCCGCGAGTTCATGTCGACCCGTCCGGTGATGCCGGAGCGGGTTTGTCCCATCTCGGCGAGGAGGGTTGCGAGTTGTCCGTTGGCGATGGCGACGCCGACGTCGAAATCGCCCGAGGAGAGTGCGACGATTCCGCTGACGTCGAGTCGTCCGTCGAAGATGCGGCCGACGATCGGGGGCTGGCGCGGTGGGTTGGCGGTGTCCATCGGGGCGCCGTTGTTGGGTGTGGTATTGCTGGGTTTGCCGGTGATTGGATCGATGGCGGCGGCGAGGGTTCCCAATCGCATTTCGTCGCCGAGAATTGAAAACGGGCCGCGTAACGAAGTGACTTGCAGCCCGTAGGCGTGCAGGGAATCGATCGCCAGTTTGCCGCCGGCGCGTAACAGGTCGCCTGATTTGACCCCGCGAACCATGATCTCGCCGCGGAGGGAATGAATGGGGCCGACGTCGGCGATCCGGTTGCCTTCGAGTTGGAGAATGAGATCCCAGTTCATGGCGGGCGAGTCGTTGGCGTTTTCGGGTAAGAGGATATTCGTGACGCCTCTCATGCCGAGAGGACCGCGTAGGTCGAGGCCTCGCATCGCCCCGCTCATTTGGTCGGGGAGTGCGGCGAGCAACTCATCGTCAGGAACCAGACGACAACCACTGTGCAGATCCAACGTCAACAACCATCGGCCGGACGCATCGGGCCGGCAGACGCCGTCGGCAATCAATCGGGAGGCATCGTGTCGCCCGCGGAGGTCTTTGATGGTGACGACGCCGTTGCGGTAGTCGACGTTCCCGCCGGCAATGTCGATTCGGTAAGGGATGGCTTTGGGGCGGATGCTCAGATTGTTAGGTGCGACACGGGACTCGCTTTGATGCGATGCGGTGAGCGTGAGTTCGATCGGTTCGGTGCCAAGTTTTTTGATTTGAACATCGAGTTCGTCGAGGGTTCCGGCGGGGGAGAGTTCTTCCCAGATGGTGCGAGACGATTCCGGGATCGAGACTCGGAGTGAATGGTCCATGGCGATATCGTCGACACGGAACCGGAGGTTGAGTTCCGATCCGCTGGCCGAGTTAGGCATTTGATAAATGCCGTCGCAACCGATCTTTGCGGCGCCGGCGTTGTTGGCGTTGAATCCGATGATTCGGACTAAGTCGTCTTTGACTTGGACGCGGCCGGTGACGTTGTACAAGGGGTAGGCGAACGCGTCGTAACGCAGTGTGCCGCCGATGACTCGCAGGTCGAATTGGCGACTCGTTTTGCCTTGGGCGTCGGTTTGAACCGATGCACGAGCGAGTTCGATGGAACCGCGGGGATGCAGCGAGCGGATGAACGATTCGACTTTCGATAACGAAGGTTCGGGTTCGTCGTTCTGGTTCTCCCCGGACGATCGAGGTGTCAGCGCGGACACGAGCGCGTTGTCGATCGGGATCGCTCCGTCGGAGCGGATGATGATTGTTTTCTCGGGCGAGACGGGCAGGTTCGGATCGAATTTCAGTGGCACGTTGAATTCGCAATGGATCGGCCGTCCGCCAGCGGTTCCGGTGAGAAGACGCGTGTCGACCCGTCCGCCGGCGATCTGGATCAACCCGCGGAGCGATCGGACGGGGTACGGGAATTTCTCGAACTGAATGCCCACGCCTTCGCAGCTCACCTCGGCGTCGACCGTCCAGGGGCGGCGGTGCAGCGGTGAGGGGTTGGACAACTGGGCGACGAAATCGATTTGGCCTGAGGGTTCGAAACGGTCGAACAGGACCGCCGGTCGGGCCGGAAGCAATCGTCGGAAGCTGTCGTCAATCATCAGATCGGTGGCAGAAACCTGGAGCCGGCAATCGCCGAGACGCGCGACCCAACGTGACTGACCGAGCATGAACGAAAACGTGTCATCAGGAACAGTGTCGGCAGGAAAGGCGTCGAGCGCGAACAAACTGCGAGCTTTCCCAGGTGCAACGATTTTTTCAGCTGCAAGGACAGACATCTCGATCGCGGCGGATCCTTCGATGCGGCAGGTCGCGGCGCCGAGTTGGGCGGTCGTCGGATAGAGGGCGATGCGTTGCGGCGTGATTCGCAGGTGTCCGTGTAGATTCTCGATCGGGTTGGGTAATCGCACGTCGGCGTATCGTCCGTCACGCAGCACGTAGTCGAATTGGTAGTCCAACGTGTCGGAGTTGTTGGCATGTTTGGCACCGGGGTCTCGTTCAAGCCTTCCCTTTTGAATCCGCACATTGAGGTCACCGAGGAGATCGAAGCTCGCACCCTGGGGGACGCTCTGTGGCAACCATGTCGCGAGTTGCTCAACGACGGAATCGTTGACCCGCAAACCACTGACCTTGGATTTGATCGTGGTCTGGACGACCTCGCCCTGTCGCAACGTCTGATCGACCTCGACGCTGCATGTGTTGAAAAAATCGCTTTCGCCACGCAACGTGAACCGACGTCCGCCGTCTCGGATCTCGGCGATCTCGGATGTGTTCCCGAGGAGGATTTGCGACCACCGGAATTGGATCGGACGTTGCTCGTCGGCGACCGGTTTGGCGGCGGTCACACGGGACGAGTTGGGACCGGAGCGAGTCGCGTCGGCAATGGATTTCGCGTCGACGAACAGGTTCAACGTGACTCGCCGTAAATCGATGCGTGGGCAGATCGGACCGAGCTGGGGTGGTGGCCACAGACCAGCCAAGGATAGCGACCCGTCGGATCGCCAACGCATGTCGGCGGTGACTCCCTCGATCACGACGCGTCGCGTCATCATCGGGTTTTTTTGGTCGAGCAGTTTCCGAGCGTCGATATCGGCGAGCACGGTCAATCGATCGATCACGACGTCGGGTTTTGCGGACCAACGGGACAGAATCGCGTCGGTGATCGAGACTCGACCGGACGCACCGCCGGACTCACTCCCGGTCGCTGAGTTCGAGGTCAGTGTGATGTTTTCGAATTGCAAACCGACGCCGGGGCGATACAGTCCTTTGCCGATCGAAACGTTCCAACCCTGGTAGTGTTCGGCGAGCTGTTTTTCAAAAACTCGTCGGGCCTGTTCACCGATCGTTTGCGGGGCCATCGTCCGGACGAGGAACGCGGCCGCGGCGCACACGCATACCAACACCGCAAGCGTTTTCAAACGACTGCGGCGGGGTGCCGGGCTGGGGTCAGTACCAGAGAGCGTCAACGAAAATTCTCGTCCGTGAGAAAAGCCAAAAGCGGCGAGGGCTGCCGCCTTAAATTACCAGCTCTTTTCTCAGCCTAACCAGCCCAAAAACGATGCAAACCGATACATCCACGGACTTTGCCAGGGGGAATCCAGGCTCGTCGAGACGGAAAACACGCTCAGCGTTACCAATGCAATCGCAAACCAACGCCCGATCCGCGTTTCGCTCAGTTCGTTCAGCTCGGGGAGGATCGCGTAAATCCACAAGGGGGTGAACCACAGCATCCAGCGGAAACACACACTGACGCCGCCGTAATTCCGGTCAATCTCAGGCCGTGCAATGTAAAACAAGAAACAAACCACCGTCGCCAGTGCGATCGCTCCGGCCAAGTATCGCCGATCCGAGGGCCCCTGAGTGCATTTGTAGACCAATCCCAAGGGCATCAACAGCCACAACGGGGTCAATGAGAAGATCCCGTAATACCCCAGCGTTGCGTGGAATGCGTAAACCCCGCGACTGGGCTGGCCCTGGTCAACTCCCCAGCGTTGCCCAGTTCGCCAATAGCTGCGAGGGTAGTCGTACCAATCGTCCCAGACGGCGAGTTGCCAGGCGTTCTTCGTCGCCGATACGGTCTTGGGTTGAACTTTCCAGATCTGTTGTTTCGCCGGGGCGTCGAGCGAGAATTCGTTCGGGAATTCGGCAATCGCTTCGAATCCGCCCGATTCCAAGGGGCGCACTGTGATCGACTCGGCGCGTGCGAATCGGTCGAGGCTCGCTAGCTGTTGGGAGAGTGATTCGTTGATACGAGATTCGTTGATACGAGATTCGTTGGCGGGCGCATCGCCCGTGTCCCATTGAAATTCCTCGGCGACTTCGCCGACGCCGCGATGAGCGTAGGGCGTTTTCCAGGTTTGGTGTGCCCAGTAATTGGTGCCAAAGATTCCGATCCCCACGACCACGGCGCCGAGCACGAACCCTGGGATCGAGTTGCGGAACAGCATCGTGAACAGCACCGCCCAGAGCGCGAACATCGACAGCGACGGCAGTTCACAGGCGACGGCGAACGCGGCGGAGGTTCCCGCCAGCGCGAATGTCCAGAATTTCGGATGGAAAGTGGAACTCGCGAACGAGTCGTGGACTTTGTTGCTCATCCCCAAATAGATCGCCAGGGTCAGCGACGTCGCCGCGACGGCGAACAAATGATTGTTCAATGAAATCGCAAACGGTGTCGCGAACGTGGCGAAACAGGTCGCGATCACCGCCAACCGTTTCGCGAAATCAGTGACCCGCGACCACTCGATCACCATCGTCGTCGTGATCAAAAACAGTGCCAGCACGGGCAGGTTGATCAACAGCAATAACAGCCGGGGGACGTAGATCGGGTGGTCGGTCATTTTCAGACCCGTGACGGCGTTGAGCGTCCAATAGACGCCGGCAATCATTGATGTCAGCAGCGTCGGTTTGCTGCTGTAGTAATGCAATCGCCCATCCGGGCCGACGTGTCGGACTTTGTCGATCGTGTCCCACAACCGGTGCCCGCGATCGGTTTTGATCGTGATCAGCTCATCGATCGCCCAGGTGTTTTTTTCCACGAGTGCGGCGACGGTGACCCATCGGCTGCGATCGTTCGCACTCAAGAACGCGGCATCGCCTTCGGTGTTGAGCACCGTGGCGATTCGTCCGGCGACCAACATGAGCGTGACGGCGATCAAAATCGCGTGCATTTGAAAACGTCGTTGACGCGGTTCGTCGTGTTTCCGCATCAACCCTGTCCTCGCGAGGAATTGTCCCCGTTCTTGAAATCGTTTTCGTGTTCGTTCATGGAGTGACTTGTGGGCTGGCTATCGAAACCGGCGATTTGTGAAACGCTGAATGAGACATGTTGCAGCGGCGGACCGGTCTGGTTCGTTTCGTTTCCAGAGACACCGCTGGCGTGCATTTGAAAAGCACGCAGCGAGCGGTCTCGCGCGGCCGATACGGATACAATCAACTCGGCAATCAAGCCCGCCAACACGCATTGGGCACCGAGCAGCATCGCCAAAATGCAGTAATAGAAAATCGCTTTGGAATGCAGGTGCATTGGTTCGCCCTCGCCGATCCGAGTGATCACCCAACCGGCGCTCAAAACGAACAAGCCGAACGATCCGAGTGCGAAACAGGCGAGGCCGGTCGAGCCGATCAAATGCAGCGGACGCCGCGCGTAACCGGTCAACAAATAGATGCTCATCAGATCGAGGAACCCTTTGCCCAATCGCGACAAACCGTATTTCGATTGACCGTGTATTCGGGGGTGATGCTGGACCACGATTTCGCCGACGCTCCAACCGCGGGCGGCCGCGAGAACGGGGATGAAACGATGTCGTTCGCCGTACAAATCGACTTCGCCGAGCACCTCGCGGCGGTAGGCTTTGAAACCGCAATTGTGGTCGTGCAGTTTGACGCCCGTCATGCCGCTGACCATCGCGTTGAACACGCGGCTCGGGAGGACTTTGTGCCAAGGGTCGTGTCGGACTTTTTTCCAACCACTGACGACGTCGAGCAACGGGCTGGCGTCGTTGGGTGAACCGGCCAAGGCATCGAGGAACCGGGGAATTTCCTCCGGATCGTCTTGCAGATCGGCGTCCATCGTGATCACGACGGCGCCGCGTGCGATCGAAAAACCGGCGCTCAATGCGGGGGCCTTGCCGAAATTTCGCCGTAACCGGATCGCGCGGGTGCCGGGATGTTGGGCGGCGAGCAGACTCATTTTCTGCCAGGTCGAATCGCTCGATCCGTCGTCGATGAAAATGATTTCCACCCGTTGGTTCGCTCGCTCGCAAACGTCGATCACGCGTTGGTGCAGCGTCGGGAGAGAATCCTCTTCGTTCATCGCCGGGACAACAATGGAAACGTCAAACGTCCACGCGCCGGGGTGCTCGGGTGACGGACGGGCCGCTGGCCCCGGTGGTCGATTGGTCAGCACGGCGACGTCGAACGCGGCCAGAGAGGGATCGGTTTGGGTGTTCATGGCCTCGTTCCAGGAAAATCGTCAAAAGAGATTCTGAGAAATGGTTTCGCTTGGTTTGCTGTTTTGTGCGGTTACCCAGAATCGAGCCGTGCCCCGCGAGACTTCCTTCGTTAGGATAGTTACTTCGAACCCGCAGGAAAGGCTAGGTCATTGCCAAACCACCCGAACAAGCACATTCGCGAAGCGATCGAGTACGAATTCTGTCTGATTTTAAAGGGTTCGATGGGACTGACCGAAGAGATCGCGGACGAGTTATTTAAATGCGGGTGCGATGATGGTTCAACTGGCACGTGTCACGGTGTTTTTTCGATTGACTTTCACCGCGAGGCAACGTCGCTGGAGACTGCGATCAGTTCCGCTATCAAAAACGTCGAGTCAGCCGGTTGCAATGTGGAGCGAGTCGAGATCCAAGCGGAAGCGTTGTAAGACGTGCAACGGTGGCGAGTGGGCTGTCGATTTAATCGTTCTCACGAGATTAACGTGGCAATACAAGCCCGGCACGCAAGCGAGTGCATGCTGTGCTTCCCTCGCTTGCGAGTCGGGCTTGTAAATCGACAGACCGCTAGCGTTGGGCCGTTAAAAACTTGGTCTTGACGCCCCCTTTTTAGGTTCATCCGACGGAAGCGTGCGCCGACCCCAAAATCGAGGTTTTTCAAGGCATCGCTGCAGTGTCCCATGATTTAATGAAAAATCGTCCTCGGCGAACCGAAATCCGCCGAAATCCGCCGAGGACCGTCGGCACCATGGGCGGACCGCGTTTGCAGGAAGACGCTGGCGACCGAGATCTCCCTTGTCGAGTGGCACCTCTGCAGAGCACGACTGCGTTTCTTCCAGCTTACCTAGTCCACCAGCATCCACACTCAGGCACCAATCTCGTTGGAAACTGGAGTCATGTCTGGAAAACCTCCGGCGCACGCTTCCGCCGGATGAACCTGCTTAAATCATTGGACGCAGGAGAAAATACCTCAAGAAAATCCAACATCCTGGATGAGCACTGCTGCGACTGATAAAAGACAAATCGACCGCATCAAGATCAAACGCGTCACATCGGGCCAACGACCGTGCGAATGAATCCAATGACAGCGTCGTGCCCGATGAAACGATCCCATCGTGATTGGCGGGCTACTCAACGCTGCGACTCGATATCACCCGCTGCACACTCATGCGAAGCTGAACTGAGTTCCTGAACATAGGAAGCTCGATGTTCACCGCACTTTCTACCTGAGTGCCTGCCGTGCCAGGAAAAATGCTAACGCAATTCTGGCGTAGGCTTTCTGCATCCCTGCCAGCAAGGGATGACGCCCTCTTGCGTCTGCCATAAAGGCGCGGCCGTCGATGCATCGACCCAGCAGCATCCTGCGAAATCCCGCTGGCAAACCTACGACAGCAATTCTCGGGCCGAACAGTATTGGGCCAGACCCATTCGATCTTTTGGCCCATTCGATCTTTTGGCCCATTTGATCTCTCTCAGCCACCACCGCCAAAGTGGCTTAATTCCCAACCGCTATCGACGATGAACGCGAGATTGACGCATTGGGTAAGTTTCGGGGCGGTCGAGTCGTCTCCGGGAGCGACGCAAAGCAGGTGAACTCCATCCTAGCTCAAAGTAGGTGAAGCCTCGCCACCCAGAAAAGTGCTCTGTCCCTCTGCTTCTGCTGACTTTGCCCAGTGCTCCCCCGCCGAGACGACCGAGCAGGACGTGAGGCGGTTCTTCCTGTATCTCAAGAATGATCTGGAGTTTGCCTACGGATCGCTCCGCGTGGCGCTCTCAGGAGTCAAGTTCTTCTACGCCCATACATGCAAGCGGGACTGGGATATTTTCGCGATGCTCAGGCTGCAGAACATCACCGCACTACCGGAGGTGCTCACGATTGATCAAGTTCATGACCTGGTCACTTCCTGGTCACCTTCACGGTGCCCAGGGAGATCGGCTCGGTGCTGCGCATCCATCAACGCGAAGGCTACCGCTGTTTATTCGACGCCAGTGCCCAAAGCATCCGCGACGTCGGTGCTGCGACCAAGAGCCTGAAAGGATGCCAACTCGGGTTCTTCGGAGTGCTTCATACGTGGGGTCGTGATCCGGCGGTCTATCATCCGCACATTCACTACGTCGTTCCTGGCGGCGGTGTGAAGTTGGATGAGCACGGGACAAATCTGGGGACAGAGCATCTTTCTGGGTGTTTCATTGACTCCAAGTGGAGGGTATGCTGAGCTTTCTGATTCTGTCAGTTGCTTTCGTCTGGGAGGTGTGTGATGGCTCGTTTGGCTCGCAGTGAAGTGTTTGATCCTGATGAGGTGGCGATCGGTCACTTTTATAATCGCACCACCCGGCGGTGCTTCTTGATGGGAGAGGACCCGATCTCGGGGAAAAACTTCGACCACCGGAAGGTTTGGATCGAGGAGTATCTGCGCGAATTAGCCGGGGCGATGGGCGTGGATCTTTTCGGATTCGCTATTCTCTCTAATCATTTCCATTTGATTCTGAGATCGCGCCCTGATGTCGTGGCAACCTGGGATGATCAGGAGGTGGCTCGCAGATGGTGGATGCTGTGCCCGCAACGGCGCGGGCCCGATGGATCGCCGATGACACCGACCCAGCCCGAGATTAATTCCATCGCCGGATGCCCGATTCGCCGAGCGGAGATCCGCAAGCGACTGAGCAGTTTCAGTTGGTGGATGCGGCTTCTGTGCCAACGCGTGGCCATGCGGGCCAACCACGAGGAGCAGGAAAACGGCAGATTTTTCCAGGATCGCTACAAAGCCACCCGGTTGGCCGATGAAGCCTCCTTATTGGCGTGTGCGGCCTATGTGGATTTGAATCTGATCCGGGCCGCGATGGCGGAAACGCTCGAAACGAGCGATCACACGTCGGTGCAGCGAAGGATCGAAACGTTGCTCCAAGACTCCACCGAGGTCGCCGCTGGTGAACCGAGCGAGAGCGAAGATGCTGCTGAGAGGGTGTCATCGTCGACGCCCGAGAAACCCGATCGCTTTCTGTCTCCGTTGTCGATCGACGAGTCGTCCGACCCGATCGGCCCGTGTGCGAGTGAATCGGGCGATCGGTGCAGTGACAAGGGATTCTTGCCTAAGGCGTTGCCAATCGAGGACTACATGGAACTGCTGGATTGGACGGCCCGGCAGGTTGTTCCTGGCAAGTCGGGCAGCACACCGGGCAGCCTGCCGCCCGTCCTGGCCCGGTTGGGTTTGGATGCGGCGTGCTGGTGCGAACTCGTGAGCGATTTCGGGCGGCTGTTTTGCAGTGTGGCCGGTCGTCCGGAGTGCGTCGATTCGATGCGGTGTCATCGAACGCAGCGGCGATACCATCTCCGCCGCCGCGCCCGCGAACTTCTCACGGCGGGCGACTAGCCCGTCGTCGGCTCCCTTTGGATCGAGAACCGGATGAAACAAGCCGATCAAGATCGCTACGCGCCCGTTCTGGCATGAACGCGAAATTGACGCATTTCGTGAGCCTCGGGGCGGTCCAGTCGCCTCCGGGAGCGACGCAAAGCCGGTGAACTCCACCCTAGCTCAAAGTAGGTAAAGCCTCGCCACCCGGAAAAGTGCTCTGTCCCTCTGCTCTGTCGTCCCTCTGCTCTGTCCCGATCTCACCCTGGAGTCGCCGGAGAAGCGTCAGCTTCCCACAAAACGCGGTTTCTGCGATAATCAGAACGCTAACTAGTGTCTGAAGACAACCGAAGAAAAACCCGACTTCTGTCGAGAATAACACAATGCGTCTTAAAAGCATCTCAACGTCCAAGCTATTTGGAATTTTTGACCATCACATCGAGCTCAATACAGATGACAGGATCACGATCATTCATGGCCCGAATGGTTTTGGAAAAACAGCTGTCCTGCGTTTGATTTCAGATGTTTTTGAGGCTCGGCATACAGCCATACGAGAGCTACCATTCGAGAGTGTTCACTTGGTGTTCGATGACGGACAGGAACTTGTGGTCACAAAGTCAGGCGATACGCAGACTATCGGTGAGGCTGCAATCGAATATCGCTGTCTTCCCCACGAACCGTTTACGCTATCGAGGACCAATCTTAGCGAAGGCCATATTTCGTCGATTGAGAATTACATCGGTGGCCTCGTCCGCACCGGACCTGAGGAATGGTTGCACGAGCAAATGGGAGAAATCTTAGATCTCGATGAGGTGCTAAACCGTTTTGGGCGTCACCTGCCCTTTGATGTTCACGGCGACAAGTACCCTGAATGGTTAGTCAATCTTCGCGATTCACTCGACGTTCATTTCATTCGGGTAACGAGACTTGAGACCTCTAGACTCTCTGGTACCTCGATTCGTCGACGAAGGCGGAAATACGCAGCCTCTGTTGTTACGAAGTACGCCGAAGAACTTGCAGACCACATTCGCGGGACTCTCACGCAATACGCTGAGCTGTCTCAATCATTGGACAGGTCGTTTCCTCGAAGACTTGTGAATGAGACGCCAGCGTCAATATTGCCAATGTCTGGGATTAAAGAACGGCTTGCGCTTTTGGAGAAACGGCGAAGTGAACTGACCGATGCCGGTCTTCTGGACAAAGAACAAGAGACACATTTTGACGCAACTTCGATTGACGATACGAAGGCGGAAGTTTTGTCTCTTTACATCCAGGACGTCGAGAAAAAGTTAGCGGTCTTTGACAAGACCTACGACAGAATTGATCTTCTCAAGACGATTCTCAACAAACGGTTTTCGTTTAAGACCGTTTCGATCGACAAAAACGATGGGATTGAGTTTCGCACCGATGCGGGTGCGCTGCTCGACCCAAGCTACCTTTCATCGGGAGAGCAACACGAGGTCGTACTTACGTACCAGCTGTTGTTTAAGGTACAGCCTAACTCTCTCATTCTGATTGACGAGCCTGAATTATCGCTTCATATTGCATGGCAAGAGCAATTTCTGAGAGACCTTGAACAGATCACCTCCATCTCCAAGTTTGACGTCCTTGTTGCCACGCATTCGCCTCAGATTATTGGAGATCGCTGGGATCTTACCGTGGAACTGAAGGGTCCTGCTACATCGGCAGTGGGCGTTCAATGAAGGATGACATCACAGCCAGCAGTGTGGCAAATTCTGTGCGGATGAAACGCACTCAAAACCCTCACGCTTTTGCGATCGTTGAAGGAGGAACGGACAAGCGAGCATACGAGGTATTTACGGCCCCTCACGCATGCAAGATCGAGATCGCTCACGGCAAGGCAAATCTTATCGCAGCCCTGGAAACCCTTCAGAATGACGGTGTTCAAGGGATTATTGGTATCGCGGACGCAGATTTTGATCGGGTAATCGGCACAAAGCCGTTACAGGATTTGGTTCTCACGGACCTGCATGACCTTGAGTGTATGATGATTTGTTCTGACGGCTTTGCACGGATTGTCTCTGAGTTCGGAAATCGGGAAAAGATCGAAAACTTTGTTGGATCAGGTATGTCGCTTCTTGAGCGGATTGCCACTGAATCGCAAAAAGTTGGCCTCGTTAGGCTGGCGTCAATCGAAAACAGTCTTGAACTCAGGTTCGATGGACTAAAATTCTCCAGATTTGTCGATCAAGCGACTTTGGTTGTTGATGAAGACCAGCTTCTCGATTCTGTGTTTAATTTGTCGCGGGGTGCAACTGTTTCTCGATCCGAAGTCCTCCAAATTATCGTGGAGCTGCAAGGCCGAAGCGAGTTGCATTCTTGGCAGCTTATTTGCGGTCACGACTTTGTCGAATTGATGGCCATCGGATTCCGAAAGGCACTTGGAGCTGAGAAAGCAATTGCTGTTGCGGCAGAATCGCTGGAGCGAGCGTTGCGACTGTCCTATCCCCGAGAAGCATTTCACAGGTCTAGGATGTTTGCTGCGATCGAAGCCTGGGAAGATGAACACTCGCCATACGCCATACTTGAACGGCCGCCGGAGAGTATCATCTAGCGAGTTGCCCTTCGGCTCGCTGGCGGATTGTTGGTTCGGCGGCTTGCCCTTCTTCATTCGAGGCATGAACGCAAAAAGGGGACATTCTACTTTTTCGGCTTTCTGGGGCGTCCGCGTGGTCGGAGCGAGGACTCCAGTCCGAGTTGGACGGCCGTTGGCTGCTGCCATGTCGAATCGCCGAAGGGTGTCCCCCGCGAAAGACTGTGACGCAATGCTTTGAGGTCCGCTTGCGTTTCGGCTCCGTTGACGAACCGTGTCCACTGCGAATGCTTCGGCAATGGGCCTTCGCACAACAGACCGTCGGGGCCACTGCGAGCGTTTGGCGTAAGCGTTCTATCTGCCCATGCTGGCAATTCTTCGCTTTTGCTCGCCACGATTGGCCGAGGTTCGATGGGGGCGGTAGCGGCGTGCTGGCAATCGTTCGATCCGCCGATGCCTCCCGCCAATC